>JGI24890J29729_1000145_pt1 | contig 56822 bp, 87 predicted proteins | sample FreactcultureFD7_FD_29729 | JGI IMG/M metagenome (IMG submission 29729)
GGCTTTGGCGGTGGCGGTGGAGGGTCGGCTTATATTGGGGGAAACGGCGGTTTTGGCGGTGGCGGTGGTGGCGGCGGTATTAACGGTGCTGGTGGTAATGGCGGCAATGGTATGGTTATTTTTGCTTGGACTGAAGGGTACTAATTATGAAATTAGCATGGATTGAAAACAACCGCATCCGCGACATCGCACCCGGTGATCCGGTCAATTGGTATCACGCTGAAGTTGCGGCCTTTTACGATACCGAAGTGCCTGACGACGCTGCGAATGGAGATGACTGGGTCAACGGCCAACTGATCAAGCCAAAACCGTTTGTTCCCCCCGCACCCGAACCAGCACCACGCACATGGACTGCTGCGGACATCCGCGCAGGCCTGACGCTGGCCGAGCGCGTGAAGTGGGACAACGACTCGGCACCAGAAGTGGTGACCGCTAAGCAGGAAATGGCATCGCCACAACTGCTGGAGCACACCACCGACGTGCTGGCCTTGTTGGTCGGCGCACAGGTCATTTCTCAAACATCCGCAGATAAGGTGCTGGCATGATCTTTCCAATCCCTGCCGACACCCTGAACAAGGTCATGGGTTATCTGGGCACCAGACCCTACCAAGAGGTCTACCAGTTGATCCATGAGATTCAGGAGGCTGTGAAGCCGCCAGCACCCGATAAGCCATCAGAGGAGTAACCCATGGACAACCAACAACTCTTCAACATGGTCGTATCTGTTGCTGGGTTCTTGGCCGTCTGGGTGTTCAACAACCAGACCCAGAAACTGCAAAAGATGGAGGATCGGCTGAACAACATGCCGAGGGAGTACGTCAACCGCGACGACTACCGATCTGACATTAAGGAAATCAAAGACATCCTGCACCAAATCTTTGACAAGTTGGACGGGAAGGCCGACAAGTAATGGAGCCGATCACCACTGCCCTTGCGGCGTTTTCAGCCGTCCAGAAGGCGGTGTCGTTGATCAAGCAGGCATCGAAGACAGCCAACGACGTGGCCAGCCTCGGCCCACTGATTGGCAACTACTTCGACGCCAAGCATCAAGCCGTCAAGGCGGTCAAGGAGACCAAGAAAGCTGGCGGCTCCAACCTCGGCAAGGCTGTCGAGATTGAACTAGCCCTGAAGTCGCAAGCCGACTTCGAGGAACAACTCAAGGGTTTGTTCTTCCCCAACAACATGGACATTTGGGAAAACATCCAAGAGCGTGTTCGTGCTATGGATCAGGAAGACAAGCACGCTGCCCGAGCCGAACGCGACCGCGCCAAGCGGGCCAAACGCGAAAAGGAAGAAATGGTTGAAATCGTTGCGGTTGTGCTAGCCGTGATTATCTGCTTCAGCCTGCTTGGTTTTGGCACATACATGATCTACGACTTCCGCCAAACAACCAAACTGGGGATGAAAAAATGAAATGGATCATGTTGGGTATTGCCCTGATTGCCACAGCGCTTTTGCTGGATGGCTGCAACGACCATTACCGCTACCCATGCCAGAACCCGGACAACTTCTATGCCAAGGAGTGCCAGAAGCCCAAGTGCCAGTTCACGCAGATGTGCCCCGAATACCTCGTAGCACCCGTTTTGGAGAAGCAAACCAATGTCCAGCCAGCAGCATCCGAAGCATCCGCTCAACGCTGAAGCCATCGAAGTCCGTGTCTGGGGCTTTGTCGTCGTCGCGGTGACGCTGATCCTGTGCTTCATCGTCGTGTCGCTGCTGTACAGCGTGACGTTCGTGACGCAGCCAATCAAGTCGATGGCCCCGATTGATCAGGCCTACACCAAGATGCTCAACGACATCGTGCTGCTGATCGTCGGCGGGATCGGTGGCGTCATGAGCAAGCGTGCCGTGGGTGCAGCGGCCAACGCCATGGCCGGGCCAACACCACAAAATCCCTGTACACCTGTGGCGGCTCAGTGGAGTCCGACTCCACCCTCACCAGTTCCCGGCCAGCCGTTTGGTGCCATGCCTGTGTGGAAGAACCCGGATTTGGACGAAAGCTGGACACCCGGCCCACCCCCGACCACACCACCCGAGCACCAAGAGCCTGACGAAGACCGTCTGGCCCTCGCAATGGCCCGGCAAGAGGTGTCTTGATGTTTGGGGTACCTCTGCCCTACGCAGCGCTCGGAGGCCTCTTGCTGGCCGTTTTGGGCTACTTCACGGGACATCACTACGGCTGGGCGGAGCGTGACGCCGAAATGCAGGTGGAAATTGCCAAAAAGAACGAGGAGGCGCGGGACACCGAGCAACGCCTGACTGCCCAAATCAACGAACATGATGCCAAACTGACGGAGGCCAACAATGCCCTTGAACAAGAATCTTCTGCTTTGCAGCGTGCTATCCGTGCTGGTCGGGTGCGCCTCCCCGCCACCAGTTGTGTACAAGCCAGCACAAGTGCCGCCCCTGCCGCCCCAAATCCAGAAGCTGCAGCCGAATCTGACCAGCAGACTCTCCTCCTTATTGCTGCCATCGCCGCAGACGGGGACAGGGCCATCAATAGCCTCAACGCCTGCATCGACACCTACAACTCAGTCCGGGAGCAAATGAATGGTCACCGCTGAAAAACTTGGGAAGCTGGGCATCGGTGCCCAGTGGGTTGATCCCCTGAACGAGACGTTCCAGCGTTTCAATATCACGACACCGCGCCAGCAGGCCGCATTCATCGGACAGTGCAGCCACGAGTGCGGCAACTTCCGCCTGCTGGAGGAGAACCTGAACTACAAGGCGGCAACGCTCATGAAGCTGTGGCCACGACGTTTTCCATCTTTGGAGGTGGCCAGTCAATACGCCGGGAACCCCAAGAAAATCGCCAACATGGTCTACGCCAACCGCATGGGCAACCGTGACGAGGCTTCTGGCGACGGATACCGCTTTCGTGGCCGTGGGTGCATTCAGACAACCGGATCGGCCAATTATTACCATGCTGGTAAGGCGCTGGGGGTGGACTTCATCATGAACCCCGACTTGGTGGCTACGCCTCAGTACGCAGCCCTGACAGCCGGGTTCTTTTGGTCGACCCATGGCCTGAACGCCTTGGCCGAGGCTGGGGACGATTTGGCCTGCTGCAAGCGGATCAATGGCGGTACCATTGGCCTTGAAGACCGCAAGCACCGCACCCAGCAAGCCCTTGCCGTCCTGACGGCGTAATGGGACAATCGACACAACCATAGAAGGTCAAAATGAGCACCAGTCCATCATGGGTGATGACATACGATTCACTGACATCCTCGGTGCTCCAGTACTTGGAGCGCTCCGACGCTGCAGTGGTCAACGCCATCCCCACATTCATCACACTCTGCGAGTTTGAAATCGCCCAAAACATCAAGACCTTGGGTCAGATGGAAGTGGTGGACTCAGTCATGCAGATCGGCAACCCTGTCATCCAAAAGCCAGCCCGGTGGCGCAAGACCACGTCCATGACGCTGTCCAACAGTGGCTCCAAGCAGCCCATGCTGGTGCGCAAGCTGGAGTACCTGAACAACTACGCGCAGGACGTGACGGCAACAGGCACGCCGCTGTACTACGCAGACTACGACTATGACCACTGGTTCGTGGCCCCAACACCCGACAAGGCCTATGCCTTTGAGGCGCTGTGCTACACCCGCCTGCAGCCCCTGTCGGCTCAAAACCAAACCAACTGGTTGACCCAGAACGCGCCCAACGCCATGCTGTTCGGCACGCTCAAGCAAACCGCCCCGTTCCTCAAGAACGATGCTCGTCTGGCGCTGTGGAAGCAGATGTTCGACGAAGCACTGGGTGCCCTCAAAACCGAAGACACGCTGCGAGTTGCAGACCGTGCCGCCATTGCAGTGGATAACTGATCATGACCGCATATGTAAATCCGTTCACAGGCCAGACGGTCAGCCCATCCTCAGTCAGCTACGAAGCACTGTCTTTGACGGCCAATTTGTCGCTGCAATGGCCAATCAACGGCATCACTGGCACCCCCGCCAGCAGCATCATTGATGTGACGGCCACATCGTCTGGCACTGGCACTGGCTGGTTGTTGGAGTTGCCACCCGCCACTCAAGTGTCACCCGGCCAGTCCGTGATTGTGCGCAACGTCGGATCGCAACTGTTCACCGTGACGGACAACGGTGGCAACACCATCGTGGCCGTGTCGTCCGGCGTGGCCGAGTTCATCTTCTTGGTGGACAACACCACGGTGAACGGCACATGGGCGTCCGTGGTGTTTGGCGCTGGCACATCGAACGCCAATGCAGGAGCCTTGGCTGGTTACGGCCTGACGCCAATTGGCCTGACGCTGAACCAAGCCTACAACATCACCAACTACTACTCCAACGCAGCATTGGCGGCAGCAAACCGTGCGCAGTTCAACGTGTGGTCTGGTGGAGTTGGTGCGTTCACGCTGCCTTCCGCAACATCCGTGGGCAACAACTGGTTCACGATCATTCGGAATAACGGCACAGGCATCTTGACGTTGACCCCTGCAGGCACCGACACCATCGACGGCAACGCAAACATGCAGTTGCAGTTGACCGAATCGCTGGTGATCGTGTCCAACGGATCAACCGGGTACAACACCTACGCCTACGGTCGATCCAACGCCTTTGCATTCACGCAACTGGCTCAGGTGGTGACTGGCGGCACGCTGACGCTGACATCCGCACAGGGTGCCAACATCATTCAGGAATACTCGGGCACCCTGACGTCCAACCAGATCGTTGTGCTTCCATCAACCGTGCAGCTTTACTCGCTGCAGAACGGCACCTCTGGTGCTTACACCATGACGTTCAAGACGGCTGTGGCTGGCGGATCGACGGTGGCAGTTGGTCAAGGCCAGACGGCCTTTGTTGTGTGTGATGGCACCAACGTGTACAGCACCACAAGCAACACCGCCAGTTCATTCACAGCTATCACGTTGGCCCCCGGCTCCGTTGGCGCTCCGTCCATGAACTTCCAAGGCAACACCAACACTGGCGTGTACCTGCCAGCATCCAACCAACTTGGCTTTGCCATCAATGGTGTCCAGCAGATGCTGCTGACATCCAACGGTCTGACGGTGCTCAACGGTATCTCAGGCGGCACTTTCTGAAGGACGCAATGTGACCGCAAAGGTAATTCAGCTTCAAGTCAAGCCCGGTATCCAACGGGATGGCACGCAGTTCGCCGCCCCGACCTACGTGGATGGCGAATGGGTGCGCTTCCAGAACGCCCTGCCACGCAAGATCGGTGGGTACAAGGGTGTGTTCTTGAACGCCAGCGGGATTTCTCGCGGCATGACCATGACCTCGACCAACGGCATCAACTACGTGGTGTCTGGATACAGCCTCGGCTTGGAGCAGTGGTACACCGACAACGACGATGGCGTGGGTTTTGGCCCGGTGTCATACGCCATATATGGCGGCGCAGTGAAGGTGCAGATCGTCAACGCTGGCTCGGCATACACCAACGGAACTTACACTGCCGTGCCTTTGACTGGCGGCACCGGGACAAGCGCTCAAGCCACGGTCGTGGTGGCTGGCGGTGTCATCACCAGCGTGACGGTGACTGCCGCAGGCACTGGATACTCGGTGGGCGACATCTTGAGTGCATCGTCGGCATCCATTGGTGGCACAGGCTCCGGCTTGTCGTTGCTGCTGCTGCAGAACACTTTGTGGACTGGTGGCAACAGTACACTTTGGCAGTTTGACATTGGCTACGATTCCACTGGAGGGGCCAACAATAACATCATCGCGCACCCCGGCCAAAACCTGATCAACATTGACTCGACCGTCAACACGCGCCCACTGTTTGGCCCATTCCCCGGCACCACGCTGGCACCTGTTGGCGTGTTCACGGCGTCAGGCACAACCACAAACACCTCCACCAGTGTGACCTTCACCAGCACCATCGTGTCGATTGGAGCGGGTCTGTCGGTTTCTGGGACGGGCATTCAGGCCGGAACAACCATCGTCAGTGCCTCCGTGGTGGGTAGCGTCTTCACAGCCGTTTTGAGCCTGCCTGCGACGGCCTCCGGCACGGTGACCCTGACATTTGACGCCAACATTTCGGTGTCCGGTGGCGTGGTGATGCTGCACCCGTACCTGTTCGTGTACGGCAACAACGGCTTGATTCAGAACTCGTCGGCTGGCAACTTCAACGACTGGGTTTCTGCGGACGCCAACGCCAACAACGTGTCCACTGGCAAGGTGGTCAAGGGTCTACCCCTGCGCGGTGGTACAACATCGCCTGCAGGCCTGTTCTGGACGCTTGACTCACTGGTTCGCGTGACGTACAGCCCCAGCACCGTGAACGGTCTGAACTTCTACTGGAAATATGACCTGCTGACCAGCCAGACATCCATCATGTCCAGCCAGTGCGTCATTGAGTACGACGGCATCTTCTACTGGGCCGCTGTGGATCGCTTCTTGTCCTACAACGGTGTGGTGCAGGAAATCCCGAACAACTTGAACCAGAACTACTTCTTCGACAACCTGAACTACGCCCAGCGCCAAAAAGTCTGGTGTACCAAGGTGCCTCGCTGGGGTGAAATCTGGTGGTTCTACCCCAAGGGTGATGCCACAGAATGCACCGACGCCATCATCTACAACGTGCGCGAGAAGACGTGGTACGACGCTGGCGAGGCACCGGGCGCACGCCGCTCGGCTGGAACATTCTCTGAAGTGTTCCGCAAGCCTATCTGGGCCGGGAATGGAGTCAACTCCACTGGCAAGTACACCCTCTGGCAGCATGAGACTGGCACCGACGAGGTGTACACCACCAACGTGAACGCCATCCGCTCGTCCTTTGAGACGAACAACTTGGGCTGGGTCACTGGTGGCCCCGGCAACCCACAACTGTCCGGCGACAACCGCTGGCTGCGCATCGAACGTGTGGAACCTGACTTCGTCCAAACCGGGGACATGAACCTGTACGTGACTGGCCAAGGCTACGCCGATGCCCAAGTTCAGACCTCAGACCCCTATGTTTTCACGCCATCGACCCTTAAAATCGACTTGCGTGAGCAGCGCCGCTTGTTGCGTTTGAAGTTTGAATCGAACACATACAACGGCGACTACTATCTTGGCAAAGTGCTGATCAGCGCGGATATGGGCGATGAGCGGGGAACTGCAAATCCATGAGCGTAACCTACGATCCCCGGAACATGGAATGGGACTTGTACTGCAGTCTGATGTGCGAGTTGTTCGCATCCAACCAGATCGGTACAGTCCCCGAGGATCAGTGGAGAGAATGGGTGGACGGCATCAACGGGATCGGGTACTTTGGCCAATCGGCCATACCCGATCAACGCATGTGCGAAACATGGCAGGACTGGGCAGAACAAATGGTCGGCATCATGAGCATCGGATCGTAAAAAATGAAGCAAACAAACATTGATACCTTTGAGGATTTTGTCAACCCACTGAACGGTCTTGGCTCTGTTAACAACGTCGCTTTGGCTTCTGGTTTGAGTGGAAACAACACCACTACGCTGACACCCGCGCCACTTGCGAATACCACTGCCAACACTACCGCGAACACCGCTGCGGACACTACGCTGGCAAATAACAACACGGTCGCAGCGACCACGACTGCGCCAGCCGTTGTGTCGGGTGCCTTGCCAGTCGCAGGCGGCGCAGCAGACCCAATTTCTGATTTGTACACGCAGTACGCCGGGCGTGCTGCCGACCCGAGCGGACTTGCCTACTGGCGTCAGCAATTTGGCGATACGGTTGACCCAAGTGAGGTGGCAACATTCCAACGTGCTGTTGCAGACAATGTGGCAAAGGGCGTGGAGTCAACAGCCACTGCCACCAACTACAACCCGTACTTCACAGCCAACCCGGATGTGGCTGCGGAGTACCTGAAAAACACGCAAGGCATGACGCCTGAGCAGTTTGCCGCCTACCACTACAACACATACGGCAAGAATGAAGGCCGTGCTGCGCCAACAGGGGGCACCACCACAACCTCGTCACCAGTGGAAGGGGTCAACACTTCACCGGATGCATTGGCCGCAGCAAACGCTGCGAACACACCCACAACTGCACCAGCAGCCAACCCCACTTCAAACACGTCTGCTGCTGGAGCAAGTTCAACGCCGACAACGGTGGAAGATTTGTATAGAACCTATTTGGGGCGAGAGCCAGATGCGGCTGGTTTGGCGCACTGGAAAAGTCTTTTTGGCGATACTGTTGACGACACTGAGCGCAGAGATTTCATTCAAAACGCTTTTGGCGAAATGAGCACAACTCATGCCGGGTCTTTGAATCCGTTGGCTTCTCAGATTTTGGCAACAAGCGACCCAACAAAATGGACAGGGCAAGGCTGGGGGTCTGCGCAAAACAATGCATACGACATGGCCCGTATCATGGCAAGTATTGGGATTACTGACCTCAAAGATTTTGGGCAATTGCCGACGTACCAAAATCTTGAGACGCAATACACATACAACGGACAGCCCGCCACACAAAATCCAGACGGCAGCTTTTCCGTACATGAACTTGTGGGTATGACGGGCTACGACGGTGAGCCAATTTATCAAGACAAAACAGTTGCGGCCAAAGATGTCACAACACACTACGGAACAACAAGTTTTTCTGGAGGGGAGAATGGGGATTTCTATTTCTCTCCCGTCGATCAATCCAAAGTCATTACAAAGGATGGACAACCAGTAATTCAAACTGGCACCACTTACGGTAATACCAAGACTGGTCAGGCCGTTCCAAGCAGTTACGGCGAGCGCCAGACAGGCAACGCATGGGGTGGTACGTTTGCTGGCGATGGAAACACTGGCTACCGTGTTCAGTACGATGCGCAGGGTAACCCGCACTTCTACACGACATATGCGTCCAGCAATTCGTTGATGAATTTGCTGGCCGACAACCCCGTTCTTAACGTAGCGGCAAACTTGGCTGCTGCGTATTTTGGTGGCCCAGCAGGTGTTGCTGCGTTGAATGCCGCAGAAGGCAAATCTGGCGAAGATGTTTTGAAGGCTGGGGTGACGGCGTACCTTGGTGGGGAACTAACCAATGGCTTGACAGACGGGACGAGCGTTGGCCCCGAGGTAACTAGCCCAACCATTGCCGACCTAACAGGAACCAATGCGCCACTGAACTTTACTGGCGCTGGCAACGGTGCGTGGCTTGGTGCCACGGAAGACCTTGCAGCGGCAGGAGCAAGCACCGCCAGCGCTGGAGGTTTGCCATCGACCGCAGGAAACATTGCAAACACCACCACGGGCGCTTTGGATGCTGCAAACACTGCAGGCAATGCGGTCAGCACAGCAGGAACGGCTGGTGCAAACGCCGCCAGCACAGCCGCCAGCACAGCAAGTTCGGCAACAGCCGGGGCTGCAGGAACTGCTGCAGGAACAGCAGGTCAGTCAATGGCCATGCGTATTGGCACATCACTTGGTCTTGAGGGCACCGCCGCCAACATGGCAGGCAATGCGCTGCTGCGTGGTGGCTTGTCTTCGGCCATGGGCGGCAACTTTGCAACTGGTGCCGTCACGGGCGGATTGATGGGCTTCGCAAGCCCTCAACAGCTTGGTGGTTTGGTTACAGAGAGCCTGTCACAGGCTGGCATCGAAATCCCCGCAGGCGCTGCCGCACAGACTGCCATCGGCAACACGATTTATGGCACGCTCATGAATGGTGGCGACCTGAAGCTGGCACTCAAGAATGCCGTGGCTGGATACGCTGGCGACAAGGTGGCCAACTCTGACACAGTCAGCAACTTCATCAAAGACAACAACATCAGCGGCACCCTTGCAGCCACCATTCGCGGTGGCTTATCCGGTGCTGCATCGTCGGCTGTCAAGGGCAACGACATCCTGACTGGTGCTGTGTCTGGCGCTGGCGCTTCGGCTGTATCCAACTTGGCCAATGGGTATCTCAAGGACGCTGGCGTGAGTCCAGCCAACGCCACGGCACTCTCCAAGGCCGCGTCTACTTTTGCTGCGCAGAAGTTGTCTGGTGCCACCGACTACAACGCGTTTGTGGCTGCAACACTGGCTGGTGGTTCTGCATCGCTGGCAAAACAGGCTGTGCAGGACATCAACAAAATTCCAGCGGAGAACATGGGCAATCAGTCCAGCATTCGCGCCAGCACGGACGTGGATGCGCTGCAGCGTCAATTTGACACCCAATACACGGACGCCACAGCCGCAGGCGGATTGCCAAACAGCACAGACACCGTGCAAACACCCGGTGGTCTGCAGTTGGCCGCTGCAGGTGCTGGTACAGCCTCTGACGCAGGCAACGGCATCTTCCGTGTTGAAGGCTCTGGCGCACCGATTTACGCTGACAGCAACAATGCCTCTGGCGTTCGACCACCGCCCGGCTATGCCCTTGCTGCAAGTGACGATCCAGTGATGCAGGAGCCTGCACGCTACGACGCAAATGACAGACTGTTGCCGAAGTCAGACGGCACTTATTACGACATCACTCAAAATGCTTGGTTTAAACCCTCGGGTGGGTTTGACTTGTCAGGGGTAACCGATCACTCGAATCTTTTCGGCACACCATCCTTGACCTCTGGTACAGCCATTGACACTACTGGTGCTTTGGGTGGTGGGAACGGGACTTCTGGCGGTGTTAGCACGCCTGCAGACGATGCCGGAACAATGACCATCATCAGTGATCGTCCGCGAACCATCAATGTTGATGACGCGCCAGAAATGGTCATCACCTCGGATCGGCCAACGAAACCCGTCGTCACTACAACAGACGATGACACACCAGAAATGGTTATCACTGCAGATCGTCCAGTTCCGCCTGACGATCCCACCATTACACCAACGGTGATCACACCCCCTGTGGTAACACCCCCACCTGTAGTCACTCCGCCACCCGTGGTGGCTCCGCCACCCGCAGTCGTTCCGCCTGCACCTCCTGCTGTGAAGGTGCCAACTCCAACCACGGGTGGTGGCTCCTACACTGAGCAAAAACTTAACTCTTCACCTCAATTCCTTGCAGGAGCACCCGTGTACCAAAAGGCACTGCAGTTGGCCGCGCTGCATCAACTCTTCAACTCGCTCACACCTGAGATGCGTCAGGTGCTGGCAGAACGCGGCATTGAGCCACCAAAAGAAGAACATCCTTCCAAAGAAAAATCTTTTGAAGAGCAGGCGGCAGAATATGGTTACAAACCACAAGCCCCGATCATGGAAGCGTCTGGTGGCAGCATTCAGGACTATTTGACCCCCAAATTTGCTTCATCCGCCCCCACCAGTTTGGCGGCAGCGCCTATGACCGAACAAAAGTCTCGCATGGGTGCCCTGACGCACCTGAGCCAAGGCCCACTGAAGGCCTCCAGACCGCTCGGAGGACTTGCCCAAGGTGGATTGCCCCACAAGTACGCCGAAGCGGCTCCAAAGGGCCATAAACCCGAATTCATCACGGGCCTGACTGGCTACTATGCTCAAGGCGACGGCACAGGCCAGTCCGACGACATCCCAGCCATGCTGCACGACGGTGACTATGTGATCGACGCAGACGCTGTGGCGGCGCTGGGGGATGGCTCCAGCAAGGCCGGGGCCGAGGCTTTGGCCAAGTTCCAATCCAAGGTGCCCCATCGTGACGGTGGCCCCGTCCACGGTCGTCCAGTCGCTGCCAAGATCGCAGACGGCGAGTACGTATTCCCTGAAGCGTTCGTCACGGCCCTTGGCCATGGCGACAACAAGCAAGGCTCCAAAATGCTGGACGCCATGCGTGAAGAACTGCGGGAGCACAAAAGATCGGCTCCTACCAGTAAAATCCCTCCAAAGGCAAAAAGTCCACTTGACTATCTCAAGATGGCGAAAGGTTAAAAATGGCAAACCTCCTGCAAAGTTCCCAAACTCAAGCCACCACGGCTCCGAGTTTTTTTACCGACTATCTCAACAACATTGCCAAAACTGGGCAGACACAAGCTGGGATCAATGCACAAGGTCAATACGATCCGACGCTTGGTGCTCAGTACGTCGGTGCCCAGCCCCTGCAACAGCAAGCCTTTGATCAGGTCAGTGATGCCGCCTCGGCCTTCAAGCCCACGCTGACTGCGGCGGGCAACACGTTGTCGTCGGCAGCAAGCGCATCAAGCCCACTGTCTGCCGCTTCGCCATACCTGCAGGAGGCCAGCGGCGATGTGGGTGCTGCCGCATCCGGTCTCATGAGTCCGTACATGACCAATGTGGTCAACGCGATTGGTGACACTGGCCAGCGCAACATCATGCAGAACTTGGCACCGCAAGCCACTTCAGGCGCGGTGGGTTCTGGCCAGTTTGGCTCCAAGCGCGGTGCCGAAGTTCTTGGTCAGACAATCAGCAATGCCGACCGCGACATCCTGAACCAGCAGTACCAAGCGATGAATACGGGCTACAACACAGCCCTGCAAACCGCCTTGGCACAAAAGCAACTGGAAGGAACGCTGGGCAGCACTGCAGGTCAGTTGACCTCTGCAGGAACTCAAAACCTGATCAACGCTGGTGCGCAGCAGGGCCAGTTGGCATCGACCAACCAAGCCCTGAACTTGGCTGACATCAACGCTTTGGCGACCTTGGGTGGCCAGCAGCAGACCATTGCTCAGAACAAGGAACTGTTCCCGCTGACCAACCTGTCGACGTTGTCAGGGTTGATTCGCGGCTACAACGTGCCAACAACGACCACAACAACCGCCGAGTCTTCGCCGCTGTCCGCATTGGCTGGCCTCACTGCTGGCGCCGCTGGCTTGTTCACGCCGGGGCCAAATGGCGTCACACCATGGACTGGTTTGAGCACCGCCTTGGGGAATGCTGGCAACACGGTGTCTGGCTGGTTTGGAAACACCGGAAGCACTGGCGATTTGACAGCCAATGCACCCGTTATCTCTGGCGGAAACCTGACTGGCCCCGGCTCAGATTATTCGGGCGGCACCGTCACAGGTGCGGATGGCACCGTGCTGTATCAGCCGTAACTCAAAGGATTGAATCATGTCGACCCAAGAAATCAAGGCCGCACTGGCCTCCGATCCGTCAAAGATCAATCCCACTGGTGCGCAGCCAGAAGATTTGTCCGAGTACCAACAGTCTTTGCAGGAGCAAATCAGGGCTTTGGAGAAGCGGTACGAAAACCCCAACTGGTTCAAGGTGGCCGCAGGCTTTTTGAAGCCTCAGTTGGGCGGCTTTGCTGCGTCTCTTGGATCGGCCACCGAGGCGCTTGGTGAGAATGTCGAGCAGCAACGTGCTGCAGCACTTCCAATCGCCCAGATGCGCTCACAGTTGGCTCAGTCCAAAATTTTGACGGGCCAAAACAAAACGCAGTCCGAGGAATTCGAGGCGTGGCGTGCCACAGGCAAGCCAATGGACGCTCCAACGTACAGCCGCATCGTGTCGTTGAACCCCGAGTCGCCAGTGGCCAAGGCTGCGCAGAAGTTCTACGAAGGTGCCAAGTCCACATTGGAAATCACCACCGGGGCCACAGCCGCGCAAGGCAAAGACCCGATGATGAACGTCATGCACTTGGTCTACGGTGGCAAGCCGATGAACGAGCAGCAGATGGCTCAGGTCGAGCAGACCATCAATGCCAACAAGCCACCACAGATCGACCAGAACACTTGGAACGGTCTGGATCGCTACGCCAAGATGGAGGCTGCACGCGAGTACGCCAAAGCACAAACCGCAATCGGCCTGTCCGAAGAGGAGAAGTCACGCGAACAAGCCAAGGGTGCATACGACCGCATGCCACTGCTGCGCAACATCCGAGAACTGGCGCTTGGCCAAGGCATTCCAGAAACCAAGGATGCGTCTGGCAAGACTGTTTCTGGCCAAGAACAGATGGCCAACGCCCTCAATTATTTTGGTGGCAGCAATCCCATCGAAGTGCTGGCGCGTGCCGCTGCTGATGGCAAGCTGGGTGACAAGTTGGCCGGGTTTGACACTTATGCCCGTCAAATGAATATGTCGCCACAAGTGCGCGATGACTTCCAAAAGCTGGTCAAGCTGCTGGCGGAAAATCAAGTGTCTTTGCGCAACGCTTCGACCAATCCAACGGATGCATTTTCGTCAATGCAGACAATGTCGTCGCCCAACATTGGCAACTCGCAAAAGTCTTTGGTGACGCTGGTGGACTTGATTGGTCACGGCGAAAAGCATGCTCAAGAGCGCCACAACTACATGATCAACAGCAACGTGCCTGCGCGTCAGTTGCGGCTTGATCCCAAGTTCAAGACCTTGGAGGCTGGCTTTGCTGACGAGCACTCGCGCATTGCCCTGCAAGACCCTAGCAAGGCCACGCCATCGTGGTACTCGCCTCGCACTGGCACGGAGGCCGCGCCTGCCGCAGCCGTTCGCCCAGCATCCACGGCACCTGCAGCATCTGGCTCCAAGCCAGCATTCCAGTTGCCTTCTGGCTTTGAGCGTGATCCAACCGACCCAACAGGCCGACGCATTCGGAGAGTTCAGCAATGACCACACGGGCAGAATTCAACAACAATCCGGGAAACATCCGTCCACCCAAGGGGATGGATTCGGCAAAACACTATCCCGGATTGATTGCAATTGATGACAAGGGTTTTGGCATCTTTGAATCGCCCGAAATGGGTCGCAAAGCCCTTGAAGATGACATCCGTCACAAGCTGAAAAAGGGCTACGACACCCCAGACTCATTCATTGATCGCTACACCCCTCAAGGCGACGAAAACAATGAGCATGGGCGCACCAACTACAAAGCCTATTTGATGGATCAAACGGGCTTGCAAAGCTCGGGAGACAAGTTCAATGAGAAGGATGTGGCCAAGATCGCAAATGCCATTTCAGCCTTTGAGCATGGTGGATGGAAATTCGGTGAGCCTGCGCCGACCCCTGACTATGCGCAGCCCCTGAAGGTCGAAGAGGTCACAGAAGAGGCTCCGGCAGTTGTGGAAACTGTGCCATCAACAAGCACTGTGTCTTCCATCGAAACGCCTGTGGATAGGACTGGCTTGAGCATCATGGGAGGCGGTATTGGGGCTGGCGTAGGCACCACTGGCTTGGCCACGCAAAAGGGCGTGGAGTTGGCCATGAGGCTCAAAAACCGCCTGACTGGCAGTCACCCCGTGACAGCGGCCATGGACTTGGCTGATCAAGCCCTTGCGCATGGCGACCTCCCCCCAGCCCAAGGCCCAGCCGCCGCAAAGAACACTGGCACATACAACTACGCCAAGAAATTTGGCCTGACCAACACCGAAGCGGCTCGTGCGGTGGATATGTCAAAAGGGCCGGGCGGAGCTTGGGACTTAGTTCACCAGATGAATGAGGCCAGCGCCAAGATCGGCCCCGGCTACACATCCATCCCCGAGCGTTCTGATATTTTGTTGGACACCAGCGCTGGCTCTGGCCCCCGTGGCCAAACAAAAACCTATGTGCCCGGCGTAACCTCAGGCCCAAAAGTTGGTTTGCCACCGACGCCATTTGAAGCCCCCCTGACAAATGCCGCCAAGTTCATGGGGGAGGCCGCATCAAAAGCCGCTCCCTACCTTGCCCCTGCAGCGCGTGTGGGCCTGAGCGGCTTGGGTGGCGTGCTGGGTGCCAATCAACTCTATGACACAGCACAGTCGTACCGCGCACATCCCGGATACATGCCGTCGCCGCGAGAAATCGCCAAAGGCTTGAGTGGTCTGGGTGGTGTGGCTGCTATGGCCCCGTTTGGGGTAACGCAAGCTGCTGGCGCACTGGCTCAAATTCCGCAAATGGGTGTTGAGTTTTACGACTGGTTGCGCCACAACAAAAATAACGCAACCAAAGAGTCGACGCAGCGCATGCTGGAGAATGTCGACCCAATGGGAAATCCGCTTCCTTGATCACGACGGCTGTCTCCCCGCCGTGAACCCTGTAGGGGGTTTATTGACCTCCCGCCCAAAAAGCGGGAGGTCTTTTTTAAGACAACATTCCGATCACAAATCCAACCGCCAAGGCTGTCAAGATCAAGTGGATCATGCCTTGCCCCGCACCTGTTGGATGCGCTCGGCCACCAGATGGTTGACTGAGCGTGCCACTTCGATGCACTTGGCGCGTTCTTGCAAGGCAATGACTGGCGTGGCCGCTGCTGCAAAGGCGTTGGCCAGCTTCACCAAGTCCTCTTCAAGGAAGTTGTAATTCTCTTCCAGCATCACGGTGCGGAACGCTGCACCGACTTGCTCGGGCGTCAGCAATGACACAGGATCAGACATGCTCGAGGTGGGCTTGTAGGCCCGTTCAAACACTTCCTTGGGTGACCAAGAGATATACCCCTTGAAGTTGGGATGGTTGGCTTGGCCACCGTCCGTGTATTCGACGAGGTACCCAGCGTCATCACCATTCTCGTCGGTGAAGAGTTCCCAGCCTCGGAGGATGTTGTACGCCGCACGGGTCATGTCGATGGCGTTGATCAGCTTGGTGCCGATGTATGGTTTCATGTCGCTCATGGTTTCCTCACTTGATGTGAACAAAGGGGGTGACTTGGCCGGGCATGGTGGATGGCAGCTTGCCGTCCCACTTTTCGATGGCCTTCAGTTCGACGTACTCACGGCCACCTTGCGAGGTGATCGCAGCAGCACGCAGTCGGATCGCGTCGGCATCGCCTTGGGCTTCAACACGCTTGCGGTCAGCTTCAGCCTTGGCGAACTCGACTTCCTTTTGCTTGGCGGCAATCTGGAAGTTGCGGTTGGCGGCTTCTTTGATGGACGCCTCAAGCGCAGGGTCTGTCACCAAGTTGCGCACGTTGGCAGAGCGAACAAAGAACCAGCCCTTGCCTGCGCTGTCATCCAGATCGGCTTGCAGTGCCTTAACAACGTCTGCAGCAATCGACACACGCTCAGTGTGGACGGTGTCGCTGCCGTACTTGGCGATGGCGTTGTAGATGGCCTCACGGGCTTGACGTGTCACGTAGTTGTTGCCAACACGCACACCGTCTTCGCCCTTCATTTCGGCCATGTCGCCGGGCCAGCGGGTCATGATGTCCGCAGCCTTAGCTGGGTCGATTTGATAGTAGATGTCCACGTCCAAGTCGGCCAGTGTGATCTTGTCTTTGGTCTGCGGCTTCATGTCGTCCATCTTGAGAAGCAGTTCTTTGGCCGAGACCTCAGTCACACGCTTGAAGACGGTCATGTACACGCCGGGCGGCATGGTCTCTTTTTTGACCTGCCCCATGGTGGACTCGACGCCGATGTTTCCGGTGTCGATTTGGGTGCATGCGGACATGCCTAGCACCGCGAGAATTGCCAGTAATTTTTTCATGATTTTCCAGTCAGAGAATGTTGATTGATCCGTTGTGCGCAGCGAAGAACAGGCCAGCCCAAAGGCCGAACCAAATTGCAATCACCACACCAGCGTGCCGCAACAAAAAGTCCTTCACGAAGAACTTTGTGCGGAACGGTGTGTACTGCCAGCCCAAGTAAACCAAGACCAGCAGCGTCAGCAGCAGGATGAAATGTTTCACAGCTTCACCACCAGCCGAACCAGATACCTGTGCCGTGAATGTTTGCCACGGGGAACACCAAAGCACCAGCCAAGAGGAACCCCCATGCGGAAGTCTTGATGCAGACAACCACATGGGTGAGCCATGACCCGATGATCCAGCAAATAAATGCCAATCCGATCAGCGAGTCCATGGATTACTCCATACCGGACAGTTCTTGCTGCTCGGGTGCTTTGAAGTTCTCGACCTCAACGCCTTTTTGCATCAACTCCACCAGATCGGTCTGGGAAGCCACATGGGCGTGGATCGTGTTGTGCGCCACATGGGCGATTGCTTGGGACTTGGTGTTTGCGTTCACCAGACGGATGCCAGTGGGGCCACCAACTACATAAATACGTGCCATGATCAGACTCCAAATTTGTTTTTCAATTGCCAGAAGGACAGCAGGGCTTGGAACATTTTCCAGCCGCGCTGAAGGTCTTCTTCGCTCCATTCCTTGACCTTCACGAGGCCGGGATAGGACACAGAAGCGAAGACGTTTGCGCACCGTGCATTGGGCATACCCACGCCGATTCGATAAGCGGCAAGTTGCATCAGGTGCTCGTCATACGCCGGGACTTCATTGTCGGGGCCAAACTCTTTGGTTTTGGCGTCCAACATGATGCCCACAGGCGCAGATTCGTCAGGGCGGGTAAAGAGGTCAGTCTTACCGCCGAAGCCCAGAGGGTGAGAAAACGAGACTTCCGTCTCCCAGTTCTGGAATGGGTGAGTTTTGAAGTGGTTGAACACGGCCTCCTCAAAGCCCTTGGCGATGTCATCGTGCTCGACAGGGCGCACCCCGCTGTACCACATTTCAATCGACTCATGGACTCGTGTGCCACGTTCTGCTGCAGCCTTGGCGGTCGATTTGGAATCCATTACCACTCGGGCAATGAATTCCTTCTCGGTCTCGCCATCGACCCGTGGAAGGGTCAATGCGGCCAGAAGCAGTTGTTCGTTCTTCCAAACGTCCAAACCGGGCTTTGCAGCCACTTTCATGATCGTGGTGACCGAGGGCACCAGATTCATTTTTCGTGCGTCCCTGAGGGTCGTAGGACGGTCTGAGCCATCCTTTGCCTTCACGGTGTACTGTGGCTGGCCGTCTGCACCGCGATACCAGTGCGTACTCTCAGCCGCTCTCACAATAATTGTCATACTTTATACCTCAGAAAGGTATATCAGAGTCGTCTTCATCCAGCGCAGGGGCTGCTGGCGCTGCAGGAGCAGATGCTTTGCCGTTCAGCTTTTCCCACTCGGGCGTAGACATGATCTTCTTCTTCAGGTTTTCGCTGAAGGTGTTGAACATTTCCATGTCGGGATCACTGAGCATGAACACTTCGTTCTTGTTCACGGCAGTGGGCAGGCCAGCTTGCTTGATCATGGATGGCACGGGCGTGATGCCGTTGATGTTGACGTACATCTTGCCGTCTGCGCCTTGCTTCTCGATCACGTTCAGCATGCACCACGCACCCAAGACGGTCTTGAGGTCGAAGCGGCGCATTTCTTCTGCGGAGAAGGGCTTACCGCGCCATGACTGAAGGTCAGCACGCAGGTTGGCTTTCTCAGACCACGACATGGTGTAGTTCTTGAACATGGCGAACGGGCGACCGTCCCGCATCTTCAGTACGTTGCCTGCATCATCTTGGCCGTGGATTTCCCAGCCCATCATGATCTTGCGCAGGTACTTGACTTGGCCAAGGTACTCGGACTTCTGCGTGCCCAGATCAATGATCCGGTAGCAGCGTGCCAAGTGCAGGCCAGAGGGTGTGGACTCGAAAGAACCACCAGTGTCTTCAACATAAAAGGACATTAAGGTCTCCAAAAAATGACATCACAGATGACGATGATTGCGCCGATAGCACACGTCAGCATCAACAACTTGTCTTGCAATTCATCACTCATGTAATGCTCCTAAACCCGGCAACATCGCCGTGCCTGAACTATAACACAAAATTAAAGAGCGCAAGGCTTGCTCAAACAAAAAGTTTTGGTACACTGAGGCCGCATGACATTGACCGAATACTTCAGCACCGAACCCAGAGGAGCCAAATCCGAAATGGCAGAACACTTGGGCATCACCCCCACATGGCTTTCACTGGTCATGAAGGGTGATCGTCAGGCGTCTGCCAACCTGTGCGCTCGTATCGAGAAAGCCACAGGCGGCTTGGTCACACGGGTGGAGTTGCGCCCAGATTTATTCGCGTGATATAGTTTCGACATCGCTTGGCGGCGATTTTTTGGGTAAACCGAGGCCGGAATCCTGACAGTACCCACTGTTCCGCCAACACCGCAAGGTGAGGATTCCGACCTCGGTTTTTTTTTGGAGAACGACATGACAAGAATGGTGAGACTGGATCAAATCCGCCTTGATGGTGGCACTCAGTTCCGAGACCAAATTGACCAGCACAAGGTCAAAGAGTACGCCGACTGCATGCGTGATGGCGCAGAGTTTCCTGCGGTGCAATGCACCTTTGATGGCGTGAACTACTGGCTGTGGGATGGCTTCCACCGCTACTTTGCAAGCCAAGCCGTGGGCTTCAAAGAGGTGAACGTGGTGTACAAGCCCGGAACTCAAGAGGATGCACAAGACTTGGCCTTGAGCGCCAACGGCAAACACGGCCTGCCGCGCAACGTGGCCACCCGCCGCAAGCAAGTCGAGACCGCCCTAAGCATGGAGCGCCATGCAGGCAAGTCCGACCGCGAGATTGCCAAGCTGTGCGATGTGTCTCACACCTTTGTGGCCAGCATCCGCAACCCCGAGGCCAAGGAAAAGCAAGCCAAGAACCGCGATGCGTCCGCAGCCAAGAAAGTGGAGTCGGACTCCACCCTGAAGCCCGGTGACGTTGTGCCCACGCAACAAGTGGAGTCGGACTCCACTGACCCCAAGCCATCCATGACGCAGGACTACGGCCCAGACGCTGAAGAACTGAAAGCGATGGAGTTAGCAGAGCAGGCTGACCGCGAAATGCTGAACAAGATGTTGGAGTCCGACGATGCCTTGGCCACAGCCCACGCCGAGGTCAAGCGTCTGAACTTCCTGAACGCTCAGATGGAGGTGCGAATCGCTGCCTTGATGAACGAAAAGAACGCTGCCGTGAAGCAGATCAAAACCCTCGAGAGCCAACTGAAGAAAGCCAAAAAATGACCGAAGTCCTAGCACAGCGAGTGTGTGATGATGGATCAACATTCCCACCACCACGCCCCTTCCAACTTGATGCCCACGCACAACTGCGTCAGGGCTTCAAAGCTGGCCACAAGAACCAACTGATCATGGCCCCCACCGGGGCTGGCAAGACCTACCTTGGCCTGCGCATCTGCAACGAAGCGATGCAAAAGGGCAAGCGTGCTGTGTTCCTGTGTGACCGCACCACGCTGATCAACCAAACCTCTGCTGCGGCTGACGGGTACGGCCTCAGAGACCATGGCGTGATCCAAGCCCAACACTGGCGTCGTCAACCCGAGCACCTGCTGCAGATTGCATCGGCCCAGACCATCGCCAAGCGTGAATACTGGCCGCAGTTGGACGTGCTGGTGGTTGACGAGGCTCACACGCAACTGAAGGTCTGGACTGAGTTTGCGCAGAAGACAGAGGCGGCTGTGATCGGCCTGTCTGCCACTCCGTTCTCCGTGGGTCTGGGAAAGATTTTCACGAACCTGATCAACGCCACCACCATGCATGACTTGACCGAGTCTGGTGTGCTGGTGCCCATGCGGATTTTCTCTTGCACCAAGCCCGACATGGCAGGCGCTGCCACTGCTGGTGGTGAGTGGACTGACAAGGCCGCAGAAGAGCGCGGTATGGACATCGTGGGGGACGTAGTCACTGAGTGGCTGAAGTTTGCCGAGAACCGCAAGACCATCGTGTTTGGTGCCACCATCAAGCACTGTGAAGAGTTGGCCCAGCAGTTCATCAGCCAAGGCGTCATGGCCGCTGTATTCACGTCTGAGACCACCGCCAAGGAGCGTGAAGCCCTGTTACAGGACTACCGCCGCCCTGACAGCTTCATCCGTGTGCTGATCAGCGTGGAGGCCTTGGCCAAGGGTTTTGACGTGCCCGACGTTGGCTGCGTGTGTGATGCACGCCCACTGCGCAAGTCGCTGTCCACCGCCATCCAGATGTGGGGCCGTGGCCTGCGCTCGTCACCACAGACTGGCAAGACCGACTGCTACTTGCTGGACTTCAGCGGCAACATCATTCGCTTCGCTGAAGACTTCACCGAGGTGTTCTTCAACGGTCTGGAGTCACTGGACTCGGGCGACAAGCTGGACAAAAAAATCCGCAAGGACGAAGAGGTCGAGTTGAAGGGTTGCCCCAAGTGCGGCTACAAGCCATTCAGTAAGCGTTGCATGGCGTGCGGGTTTGAGCATGTGAGCCAGAGCACGTCTGCAGCACTGCCCGGTCAGATGCAGGAAATCACGATTGGTGAGGGCAAGAACAAAAAAGTTCTGGCACCAAACGCCGAGAATTTATGGCACCAGTGCGTGGCCTACGCAAAGCACCACAGCGCCCCTGAAAAGCAACAGGGCAGGGCTTACCACCTTTTCAAGAAAATCACTGGCCAAGACCCCATGTGGCGCTTCACAACGGCACCCAGTGTTGAAATCACGCGCAACGTGTACAACAAGATCACGCAACTCAACATGGCGTACAAGAAGGGGCTGCAAAAATGACCACCTTCATTGACTTTGCACGCGCACACGGGGTGGACATCGACCCCGGCAAGCTGTACGCCTCCGACAAGATTCGCCGCACTGGCACCGTCGACAAACCACGCTCGGGCAACGGCGCGTACTACTGGGATGGCCAGCGCGGCTGGGTGTTCGATTGGTCTGGCGAGGCACGCACGATCTGGTACGAAGACCCCAACGCCAAGCCATGGACGCTGCAGGAGAAGCAGGACTGGATGCTCAAGCGCCAGACTGCTGCCGCGCAGAAGGATCGCTCCTACGACATCGCGGCACAGAAGGCCGACATCACCTTGCGTTCTGCCAAGATGGCCGCGCACGACTACCTGCACCTCAAGGGCTTTCCTGACGAAAAAGGCTTGGTGCTGGACGGTGAGTTGCTGGTGCCCATGCGCAACGTCGTGACCAACAAGCTGCAGGGCTACCAGAAGATTTTCTGGGACATGGACGAGCGCAAGTGGGAGAAGAAGATGCTCCCCGGCATGCGTGCCAAGAACGCCGTGCTGTTCATGGGCGACAGAAGGGCCGAGGAGGCGTGGTTGGTCGAAGGGTATGCCACAGGCCTATCCGTTCACGCCGCGCTGCGCAGCGTGGGTTCTGGTGCGTCTGTGGTGGTGTGCTTCAGTGCATCGAACATGATTCAGGTGGCAGACCAGATTCCCGGCAAGCGGTTCATCTTTGCCGACAACGATCCATCCAAGAAGCATCCAGACACTGGCGCAGAAGTCGGAATGACTGGCGAAAGGTCAGCCATCCAGACTGGCCTGCCTTGGACGATGGCCGATACTGTAGGATGGGACGCCAATGACCTTCATAAAGCCGCTGGACTGTTTTCGGTGGTGAAGTGCATCATGGGAGCAAAGCATGCATTACAACAATAAATACGAGCGGAACCAACTGATCTATGATCATCACGTTCATTTGGGTCGGACGATGAGAAGCCTTGCGGAAGAGTTTGGTGTGGGCCAACAACGAATTTCGCAAATCGTCGCCAAGGAGAGACGGAAAATTGTTCGCACACCTCCAAACTATGTCCTGAAAGAACTTTTGCCTTTGAAAAGTTTTTTGGTGGAATTGGCGGAAATGCCAGTAGAATCCTGACCCTTCTGGAAGGTCGTGCTGGTGGACTGAAAACACCAGCGCCAACACGCATGGGGTCTGTGCCGAGTTGCACAAAACGCTTGAGTCTCCTAGGAACGACGAATAGCGGAACAGACCCCAGTCGTGTTGGTGGTTAAGCGAAGGGACGCCAGCCGATTGGGGCTGGAGGGTCACGCAGGATCGGGGGTTCTCGGTCGCCACCAACAACCAACACGGCTGACGAGGCGTGATGCGCCGAAACACGAAAGTGTCCCGTGGAGTTTCCCATGCGGGGGAATAACTGGAAACCTTAGCGGTTCAAACCTAAGAACCTTCGCAAGAGGGCGTTTAGGCCGTGGGTGTGCAACGAACCGTGACTGCACACATCTTGCCCCGCAACTTTTCCGTGTATACTCCGCCCATCATGAAATCCCAAGTGATCACCCCCCGACCGACTGAGCAGTGTGTAGCTCAGATGGTAGAGCGCGTGCTTTGGGAGCATGAGGTCGCAGGTTCGATCCCTGTCACACTGACCAATTCAAATTGCCGATCCAATAATTCAACGACGAATTATTGATCCCCGTTTCGCGGGGATGCGGCGCAGAAGGTGTGGCGCAGCAGACTGTAAATCTGCCGCTCAAAAGGCAAGTTGGTTCAAATCCAGCCATCCCCACCAAACCTTCAATCCCCCAAAGTTTTTTGTGTACGAGCACGCATGGTGTGTGCGCTCCGCTGTTAACGGAGAATGAGCTTGGTTCGATCCCAAGGTACACAGCCAGTTGTATCTCGCTCGTCCAATGGCAGGACTCTGGATTCCAAATCCAGCTATGGTGGTTCGAGTCCATCGCGGGATGCCAAGCCCTCGTAGCTCAGTTGGTAGAGCACCTGTTTTGTACTCAGGAGGCCGGGCGTTCGATTCGACCCCGAGGGCACCAAAAAAAATGTTGACACACCAAGACCAGTTGCGCTTATAATTCGCCCAGCTAGGCGTGGAAGCCGATGCGAAGCGAAAGCCGTTAAGTCAAACTCCGACCCCTTTGGGGTGGCGGGTCAGCCTAAAAAACTGATGCGTTCTTCCACCGGGGTTTGTCTTAACGGTTTTTTTTCGTCTGTACTTTCACATCCAGCTATGCCTCAGACGTTTTGGTGACTACGAACGTTTTGATCTGAGGCGAGAGCCGTAAAAACTGTCGATGCGGCAAGCGCGGGTGGGGAAGCGCTGATTGTTGAGTAAACCGCCAGAACGGAACCGGGTCTAGAGATTAGGGTGCTCCGGGGCAACGGCAACAATCAGGTCGAGCTTGGTCAGTGCGCTAAGAAGGGGTCTCACAATGGGCCTAAATGTCTGACAGCCACGGCGGAACATTGAGAGATGACCGTGGCCAATGATTGCGACGAATACGACCGACGTGATATTGATCTTCAGCCAACCCCGACTCTTCGGGCTAGGGGTGGGCTGTGTCCAGAATGCTCCTTCCACTCCCTCCGTGATAAACAGGAACTCAGAATGTCAGAAGTAAAAAACTTGTCTCAAAGTCAGGACTGGCAAAGTGCAACCCCAAAGCAAAGGTTGGATTTCGTTGTCAAGGCAAGGTCTGACACAAAAGATCGTCGTCAATCCGAGAAGGCGGAAAAAGAACGGCTGAAGGTTTTGGCCAAGCAGCAAAAGCCTAAAAAGAAGCGTGCCGTCAGGAGAGCCAGAACCACCAATTTACCCAGCACGCCAAGCGTCACATCCAAAGCATTTCTGGAGTCGTTTGAGTGGCGTCGATTGCGCATGCAGGCGCTCAAGAAGTACAGCCCACGGTGCATGTGCTGCGGTGCAACGCCACAGGATGGCGCAGTCATGAATGTGGATCACATCAAGCCACGCAAATTGTTTCCCGATCTGGCGCTGGACATCAACAACTTACAGATTTTGTGCCATGAGTGCAACCACGGCAAAGGCAACTGGGATCAAACCGATTGGCGTTAACGATGGGCACGCCGCGACCCCAAAAAAATTTCCCCCAAACTTTAATTTCATGTTAGAATTACATCACCACGACGTTGTGGGTATTACCGGAGAGTCAGCATGAAACACACATTGCGCCAGCAGTTCGATATTCAACTGGATCAAGCTCAACGCACCGCCAATTTCAAAGGCATAAATTTGGATTTGGTCATGGTCAAGTACAAAGGCTACGCCACGCGCATCAGCGTACTTGGAAACGCAATCAGCCGTGCCGCATACGAATGCTGGAGAAATGACGGCAGCAATGTTCGCCTGTTGCGAGTTGTCGGCCCATCAAAAAAGGTGGCAGCATGAAATTCGACCCAGACCGCTACTACATCTTTGACTGCAACGGCAAGCTGATCGGCAACCCGTTCGGCTACAAGACACACAGCATCGCATCGGCACAGACCCACCGCCGTGGCTACACGGTCTACGAAGCCATCTGGCGTGCCTTCCGCGAAGCACGTCACGCAAACCCCGAATTCAAGCTGGTCAACATGATCAAACAAGGAGCCGTGATATGAACGACAAACCAATCAGAAGTTTTGGCAACGCACCCATCAAGATGGAGGGTGGCATTGCTGACCCAGACGAGTTCAACTGGAAGTGCGATTGCGCCAAGTGCGAGAAAAAATATCAGGATTGGAAGGCCGACTACGATGCGCAGCAAGCTGCACTGCGAGGTGAAAAATGAGCCGCACAGTCAGCGTGAACGCATGGATCGACATCGACGTTGATCTTGAAAAAATCGAAACCGACGACTTGATTGATGAACTCAAGTCGCGCAACGTCGATATTCCTGATGGCGACCCCAATGATGTGACGGAAATGTTCTACGCCTTCAAGCTGGGCCGCACCGAACGCGCCATGGAGTTGGCCAAGAAGATCGCACAAGACCACACCGGGAGAATCCTGTGAAGCGCCAGTTGACCTACAGCACCATGGATGTTCTCATGGCCAGCCCAGACCATCCAACGCCCGAGCCAAAGCGCCGACACCAACTTACACGCATGTGGAATGGCCTTCGCGCACTGGAGCAAGACGACAACCCAACGCTGGAAGACTGGAAGGTCGTATCAGACGCCGTGAACATGATGGAGACCTTCATCCTCATGGATGTGGTGGAAGACACCGACAACGCCATTGAGGACGCCATGGAAGCCCTCAGGGACGCAGGGAACCGCAGCAAGGCAGGCTACCCCTTGCGACTGAGCGGTAAGGGCATCCAGACCGTCCGTGGCCTGTTGGAAGACTACCGCGACGTGATCGAGCAGATTTCCGAGCGCACGCTGATTGCAGCACACCGCAAGACCGAAAAACGCATCCATGAAATTTTGGATGGCAAACCACAACCACATGATGTGAGGTTCGTATGACAAAGATACTGATTGACGAAGCCACGGTGAAGCTGGCGCTGTAGTACGTTGAATCAGTTCCCGATGACAGAGACAACGTCGGGCATATTGATCGACGTGCTTTGATTGCTTCCTTGCAAGCACTGGCAGAGCAGCCAGCACAACAGGAGCATGAGCCTGATGGCCCGTGGTTTCGGCATCGAGTCCGGGTCCATTTGGCAAACCGCAACTTCTATTCACACCGTGAGTTTTGCGAGAAGCTGGAAGTCCTGTTGCATGAAACTCCGCAGCCAGCACAGCAAGAGCCTGTGGCGTGGCGCGTGAGATTTCACTACGGCACGGGTGGTATGGCGAAACGAATTGGTGATTGGAAACTCTACCACTATTCACCGACTCCAGAGAAAGACAAGGAAGTCGAGCCCCTCCACACATCCCCACCAGCACAGCGCACATGGATTGGTCTGGAGAAAAAAGACAAAAACGAAATTATCCGAATGACTGAGCGCGATGATCGTGGCTACGTGATGGCCTTGGTCGAAGCAAAACTCAAGGAGAAGAACACATGACCGAAGCCGAAGAAATGGAAGAGTTGGTGTGGCGTCGTCGCTACACCAAATTTGTGAGCGAAGGTTGCCCCGAAAACGAAGCATACGAACTGGCTGTGAAGATGATGTTCCGCGACCGAGAGGAAGACCCACAGTGTCTGCGCATTTGCTTTGAATGCACCCATCTGGCCGTGAAATATTGCTCGGTGATCAAGGATCGTTTTGGTCGCCCATCCGTACAGCCGCGCTTCACATTGCAGCGCTGCCCATCATTCAAACTCAAAGGAAAAAAATGAGAGCACTTGGAATTGACCCCGGCGCAACTGGCGCACTGGTTTTGCTGGAAGACGGCATGCCCATCGAGTGGACAGAAATGCCCACCACCAAGATCGGCTCGGCCACTCGCGTGAACGCCGCAGCACTGGCCGACTTCATTGCGTCCTGCTGTTGTGAGCATGTGTACGTTGAGCAGGTGCATGCAATGCCCGGCCAAGGCGTGAGCAGCATGTTCAACTTCGGCCACTCATGCGGCACGATCATGGGCGTGCTGGGTGCCATGGGCATTCCTCATACGCTGGTGACCCCGCAGGCATGGAAGAAAGCAGCAGGCCTGATCGGAACCGACAAGGATGCAGCACGCGCACGCGCCATCCAACTGTGGCCACACTGGCGCTCATTGGACAAAAAGGGCAAAGGCCAAGCACTGGCCGACGCAGCATTGATCGCAAAACACGGAGAAAACACATGAGCATCGACACCATCGCAAAGTGGCACGAGCGTGCCCGGCCAGAGCCAACAGAAGAAAACCTGAACGTGCAGTTCGGTTGCCACATTGAAGAGTTCGTTGAGACGCTGGACAGTGTGTCCATCGCAGTGCTTGACAGCGACATTGATTTTGCATCCATGATGGCCGCACTTGACCTGCTTGCTGACGGCCTCAAAAAGGGCACCATCATCATGGAAATCGACAACCGAAAAGAGTTTTTGGATGGTCTCGCAGATCAGATGGTCACTGCCGTTGGCACTGCGCACTGCGCCAAGATGAAAGTGCGCGAAGCAGTCGCAGAGGTCGACCGCAGCAACTGGAGCAAGTACGACGAGAGCGGCCAGCCCATCTTCAACGATCACGGCAAGATCATGAAAGGCCCGAACTACACACCACCAAACCTTGAGGGGATGTACTGATGAACCAAACCGATATCAACAATGCTGTCGATTACATCTACAGCCACGGCCAAAAGTACGCCCACGCAAAGGGCGAACTGGCCTATCTGGAAGAGTTCCGCAAGAGCAAGAAAGCCATGCTGATGAAGACGGCCATGACCAACGGCATCAAGACCGTTGCAGCCGCCGAAATCGAGGCTTATGCCGACATGGAGTATGTGGAGCTACTGAAGGGCATTGCAGCCGCCACAGAGGTCGCAGAAGGCCTCCGCTGGGGGTTGGTGGCAGCACAGGCCCGAGTGGACGTCTGGCGCTCCACAGAGGCCTCCAATCGCAGCATGGATCGACTGGGATGAACAACAAACTCACAGCGAAAGAGCGCCTGCACGTTGGGCGCGTCAAGGAACTGCCCTGCAGCGTCTGCGATGCCCCCGGCCCCAGTGATGCCCACCACGTCAAGCAGCACCGCCAGTACACCTGCGTGGCGCTGTGCAAGTCCTGCCACCAAGGCGCACTCATGGGTTGGCATGGCCAGAGGCGCATGTGGGCACTGAAGAAGATGGACGAAATCGACGCTCTGAACGTCACCATTCAGAGGCTGGTGGAGTCCGACTCCACAAGGTAGGGAAACCACTTAGCAACTTTTTTTTCAAAGGGGTGGTTTTGTTGCTTTAACTTCATGTTAGAATTCACTCACGGTCAACGAGACCGGGATTACCAAGGATTACGACATGACTACCATCACCACCACCCCTTCTTCTGCTGATGAACTCGGCACCCTGCTGGCACAGATCGCCACGCTGACCAAGCAAGCAGACGCAATCAAAGACGCCATGAAGGACATCGCCAGCAAGGGCGACACCAAGTGCTTCGAGGGTGCATTGTTCAAGGCCACATACGTCGAAGCAAACCGCTCCGTCACCGACTGGAAAAAGCTGGCTGAAGAGTTGGCCATCCCTGCCGACAAGATCGCCGCTCACACCAGCGTCACCGCTGTGTTCAGCATCAAGACAACCGCACGCTGATTGGAGAACATCATGAAGATCAAGACCACCGTTCACATCCATCACTCCCAACATTTATGGGAAGAGACTGGCGAATACCTAGTCTTCTACGCAAAGCTGCACGACACCGCGCACCGCACCTACGTTTGTTCGCAAGAGATTGAAATCGAGGTGCCAGACGACTACGACCCACGCGCACAGAAGATCGCAGCTTTGGAAGCGCAAAAAGCCCAAGCTGCAGCCGACTACCAAAAAACCGTGACGGACATCAACCGTCGCATTTCCGAATTGCAAGCCATCGAATACACAGCCTAAGGAGAACGCCGTGAACATCATAGAAAACACACCAGCGCAGCCCAAGGCAACCGCACCAGCAAAGTACTTTCACTTTTCGCAGAACAACAGCGGGGGCAGCTTCGACATTGACGACAAGGTGGCATGCCACGTCATCATTCAGGCGCACTCAGTAGGGGAGGCCAACCGGATTGCGGTGGATGTTGGCATCTACTTTGACGGCTGCGACGACGACCGCGATTGCCCCTGTTGTGGTGATCGTTGGTATCAGGCATACGGCGACGGGGATGAGACCCCGCTGATATACGACCAAGACCCCGCAACATACGAAGATATGTTCACCAAACCAAGCCATCCTGTGTGCCATGTGTACCACCTTGACGGCAGCAAGACAACGTACCGCAAGACAACCAAATAAGGAGAACACCATGGACAAGAACATTGCAGCCATCCTGCGCGAAGACACCAAAACATGCTCTGTGGCATTTGTAAATGAAAACGGCAGCATGAGCAGCCCCTACACCTACATCACGCACATTGACCTTGAGGTCGGAAACTATGTGGTCGTGCCCGCCGGGAACAACAATGTTCTCAAGATTGCGGAAGTCCTCAGCGTCGACAATGAATTGGAAATCGAACCCAACTCCGACATCAAGTACAAGTGGGTGGTTGATGTGATCGACCTCAAATCAGCACGCGAGAACCGTGAGCGCAACTCAGCGATTGAAGGCATGCTGGCCGCTTCGTATCGGGTCAATGCACGTCAGGCCTATGCTCACCAGTTCCTGAGCAACGCCGACCCCAAAGTGTTGGAACTTGTGAAAGGTAAAGCATGATCGAAGTTTCATTCACCGAAGTGGCCCTGTTCTGCTGGGCCGTGCTGGCCACCGGATATGCATTCAAGTGGCACAACCAGTATCAGGGTGCCAAGCACCTTGTGATGATGATGATCAACAACCCCGAGGTGCGTGATCAAATTGCCGCCGCCAAAGATCAGTTTATGAAGGAGCAAGGCTATGCCAAACACCCGTGAACTCGTGCGCAAGGCGCACACACTCTTCAACGTGCCGGACGTGCCACGACGCACACAACGGCACAACAGGCACCAATGGGTGCGCTCCGTCCAACGTCTGGGCGACCAATGGCTTCTGGCCAAACACATTGAAAGAAAACCATCATGAGCGAGAAAAAAGAACTGAGCGGCTTGGCCCGACAAATCCTTGGCGTCTCTGGTGCTGTGGACTTTTACACCCAGCAGGAATTTGACGCCGCACTGACCTTGGCCAAAGCGGAAATCATGACCGTGGCCATTCAGACCAGCAAGCAGGCCATCATGATCGAACGACAGGCCTGCGCAGAACTGGTTGCTGGCTTGGCAGAGACCCGCCCCGACAGCAATGCACAGGAAGCCCTCAGGCTGGCCTCTGAGGCCATTTTGAACCGCATCCCATCACAGAGGCAGTGACATGAAGAACAAGGTCATCTACACCCTGCTGGCCGTGTTCTTGATCGTCTTCTGGGGTGGCTTGATCTGGCTGAGTTTCAAACTGGCAACACCTGAACGCACGATCAACTGCGGCATTGCAGAAATCAGCCCAGACTTCACAACTGAAATGCGGCAGGCTTGCCGTGAACGCATGAGGCACAAGCTATGACCACACAACCTGAAGCCCTGCGCCATGCTGAGTGGCTAGGAAAGTCTCTAACAATTGGGGCCAAAGAAGCAGCCGTCGAACTACGCCGCCTGCACCAATCCGAACACGAAGGCTGGAGACACGCAGACGAGCTGGAGCAAGAGCGCAAACGCCTGCACGAAGCAAACCAAGCGATGCTTGATGCGCTGAAGAATCTTGCGGATGCAGTGCAACAGCCTGCGCTGCCTGAGTATGTCGCCGCCCGCGCCGCCATTGCCAAAGGAGAGCAACAATGAAAACAGTGATTGAGATGGCCCGTGAGGCTGGCTTTAGGGTTGGCCCATCAAGAGACGGCCCAGACGATGTATGGGGCGTTAATGCAAACCTTGAACGCTTTGCTGAGCTTGTCCGTGCTGACGAGCGTGAGGCGTGCATGAATGCCTTAAACGCGCTGCCGTATCAGCGTTCCACAAAATACGACTGCATGGACGCCATCCGAGCAAGGAGCAACAATGAAAACAGTGATTGACCAAATGCTTGTTAAGGCTGGCGCATACTTTGGTGGAGAGGGCGTTATTTATGCCGACTTTGACCCTAAAAAGTTTGCCGAGCTTGTCCGTGCTGACGAGGTTGAAAAGTACAAGTGGGACATTCACTCATGTGGCCCGACTTGCACAAAGGTTGCGTGTGTTGCCATGCGTGAGGCTGTAGAGGCCGAAAGAGAGGCGTGTGCAAAGTTGTGCAAGTTTGGTCGGTCAAGTGCCGACATTGAGCAAGCCATTCGAGCAAGGAGCAACATATGACCGATCAAATGACACCGTGGTTTCCATCAAGCATCAACCCCGTTCGTGCTGGGGTGTATGAAGTCTTCACGCCGAACTCACTGGCAAACAAGTACGCTTATTTCGACAAGAAGGGATGGCGTCTTTGTGCCAGCAGGATAAAGGAAGCGGAGGAAGAAAAAAGCTGGCTTGGCAGCAATTGGTGTTCAAGCATGGTACTTCCTCAGTCAATGTGGCGCGGGTTTACTAAGGAGAACACATGAGATTTTGTTTCCACGATTGGGGTAAGTGGTCAGAACCTAAAGACACAGCTCACGATTACCACAAAGTTCAAGCACGTTACTGCCTGCTGTGCAACAAGTGCCAAGTCAAAAAGATCAAACAACCTTGGAACATTTGGTTTGGAGCCAAAGCCATCGAAGCCGCTCACAACACCAAGGAGAACACATGAGAGCGCCAATCACCGACAAACACCTGCTTGAAATGATGTGGGAACGATTCCCCGAAATCATGCAGCGTGGTGCAGAGCAGCCAGCACAGCAGGAGGAGCCTGTGGCAATTGTTGATGGAGACGACCACGGGTATTTTGCGGAGATATTGCCAGATCGAAGTGTCAAAGTCGGGCAGTTGCTCTACACATCCCCACCAGCACAGCGCACATGGGTTGGGCTGACGGATGAGGAGATTAGAGCTGAAGAATTTGACCATATTAGACGTAGAGACTTTGCCAGAGCCATAGAAGCCAAACTCAAGGAGAAGAACACATGACCACGACACAAAACGTCATGGCTATCAACGGATCGCGCTCGTTTGACGAAGCCCAAGCTGAACTGTGCAAGATTCGCCACCCCGAAAAACACGGGCTGTTTGGAATCGCCACAAAGGACAACCTGCAACTGTGGTGCATCATGCCGCAGCAGGTTTTGGACTTGATCGTGAAATTTGACGAGGAGAAGACATGACACCGAAGTCTTTTGACATAGACACAGCCAAGGAAATTGTTGGTGACTCGCGTATGCGCGTCATTGAGGCCAAGGCTCGCGCCGATGCCGATGCGGGTACGAATGATGCACCACAGCGCGATGCGGGCGGGTATTGGGATCGCGTTCGTAGCGATATGGAGTACGTGATCTACATCACAGCGCATCACAACAGACTTCAGCGCATGGAGCGTATCAAACAACGAGAACTGGAAAAGAACACATGACAGACATTTACTGGCCCGGAACCAAGATCATCAAAAGCCAAGGCAACGCCTTCGACTGGCGACACTACGGCAGCACCATCATGCAGGACAAAAAGTTCATCCAGTCGGAGATTGCCAAGAAGAACTCCGCAGGAACTGGAGCCGATCCCAAGAAGCAATTCACCATCTACAGCAAGGCTCGGCCATCCGCAAAGCGTGGAGTCGGACTCCAGTAACGTATTAGGGTTTGTCCCTATATTCCATGCTCCTTTAATTTCATGTTAGAATTCACTCACTGCAAAATTAGCAGGGATTACAGGAGATTCAAATGCGCGTTACTCACCTCGACAAAGGCCCAAGCGGCATGGCAGCAAGAACAGCATGTGGCCGCAATATCTTGCGCACACCCATCTCAGTTGGCTGGAACGGCTTCAAGGACGAGCCAGCCCAGTACCGCTGCATCAAGTGCGTCGCCAGCAAGCAGTTTGAAGTCAACACACGCATGGACGCACGCAAGATGACTGACAGCCAACTGATTGAGCAGGCACACAAGCAAGTGCAGGCATTGAACACGGCACTGGATTCCATCTAAACCAACCGGGGCTTCGGCCCCATCTTGGAGACCACCATGACCAAAACATCTGAACTGACAGGCGCTGCCCTTGATTGGGCGGTAGATAAGGCGCAGGGCAAATTTTGCCTTTGCCCGCATGCTTCTTATTCGACCGACTGGGCACAAGGCGGGCCGATCATTGAGCGGGAAAATATTTGGTTAACACACCACACCGCAGCAAAGATGCACGGCGCTCATAGGGGTGACGATGTGTGGTTCCAGAAAGGCCCCACACCCCTGATCGCAGCCATGCGCTGCTACGTGGCCTCCAAGTTGGGCGATGAAGTAAGCATTCCCGAGGGTTTGGCATGATGTGGCCCTTCCCACCACCCACAGGGCCAGTTCCATGGACTACAGCCCAAGAAAAGGCTTACCAGCGCCAGAAGCTGGCCAACGCACCCGAATCACCGTTTTAAGGAGAACCACATGGCAACCGCCAAAAAAGCCCCCGCAAAGCCCACAAAACCCGCCGCAAAGTCCAAGGTAGCCACCCCAGCCAAAAAAGTGCTGGTGGCCTCAAAAACCGTGGCCAAGGTCAAGAAGGACGAAGAGTTCCGCATGCCTGCAGAGGTGAAGGACTGGATCGACCAAGCCGCCAGCCGCATGAAGAGCATGCAAGGCAAGATCGACCGACTGGAGACCGAGAACAAGGAACTCAAATCGTGGCGCAAGTGGGCCGAGCACCGCATTCTGGGAAGCAGTCATGAGTAAATGCACCCTGTGTGGCCACGTCTTGTGGCGGAATGCACGAAACTGCCAGAACTGTGGCCAAAAGATAGACGTGCCCCCTGCTGACGACACTCAGGCGGGTGGCGACCACTACAAGACCATGGCCGTGCAGCCGTGGCACCTCATGGAGGCCATCCTGACCCGCGAGGAGTTTATTGGGTACCTGAAGGGCAACCTGATCAAGTACGGCATGCGCCAAGGCAAGAAGGACAGCCCGGACGCCGACAAATGGCACCACTACAAACAGAAACTGGACGAGGTTCAAAATGGTTGAGGTCTATCACGGCAACACGGTGTATCTGGATGGCCAGTACACCCGAGAACACCTGAAGCGGGTACTGACCACCATGGACAGGATCAGCGAGGTGAACGAGCGTCTAGGCCGGGAGGCAGCGCCCGAGGGCTTCAAGACCATGGAAGAGACGGCAGCACCCATCGTGGAGGCTGGCTGGATCACAAACCGCAAGGGGCCACAGTGATCCGCTTCCACCTGATGGCCGGGACAGCCGCCCAAGCCAAACACATGGCCAACCAGATGGGCCTGCAGCCGACAGAGTGGAGGTACGTCTCCAAGCGGGAAGACCTCATGGGACTCAAGGGAGGCGTCATGCTGATGTGCGGAGGATGGGAGAGGCGAGACGACGCGCACGAAATCCTGACCATGGCCCGACAGCGAGACATGAGAGTGCTGTACATCAACTAAAACTCAGAGTTACACTTCCATGCATGCGCTGAAACATCGCGTGGAAGGAAACACATGACAGAAAAAACGACAAAGCAGGCCGCGCCCAAGAACAAGGGAGGACGACCATCCACATACGATCCTGACATTGCACGCCAGATGTGTGAGCAGCTAAGTGAGGGAATCCCACTGAGGGAGATATGCAGACAGGAGGGGTTCCCAGCGTGGAGGACGGTGTACGACTGGATGAAAAAAGACCCAGACCTTTCCACAGCCATCGCATATGCGCGTGATGTTGGTTACGACGCCATGGCCGAGGAATGCCTGCTTATTGCCGACACGCCCATGATGGGCGAAGAGGTCACCGAGACGGAGGGTGATGACGGGATCAAGGTCAGCGTCAAGAAGGTGGACATGCTGGGCCACCGGAAACTCCAGATCGAGACTCGCCTGAAGTTGTTGGCCAAGTTCAACCCCAAGAAGTACGGTGAGAAGCTGACCCACGCCGGGGATGACGTGAACCCTGTGGTGGTGGAGAACAACCACAACGTGTTCGGTGAGTTGCTGAAGAACCTGAAGATGCAACGGCAGGCCGAGCAATGATCCACTTCACCAAAATGGCTGGTTTCGTTCAAGTCGGCCTGAACTTTTATCGCGCCCCCGGTGGGTTTGTGGCCATCTGGGCTTGGTGCGACGCCAAGAACTACCGCATGACCCATCGCCGCATTCGTCTGCGCCTGCATATGTGGCCATTCATCCTGACCAGCCGTGAAAGTTACTTCGTGGTCGAGCGCTGGCTGGATCGCAACTTTTACGTGGCAGTGCCGCGCACTGTGGCCGAGGACGAGGGCAAACACTTTGAGGTGCTGGCCGCAGCCTTCAAGCGTGAGGGATTCCCCTCCAGCTTGAACGGGAAGACCCTGTCATGAGCGTTGCCCTCGACATCCTTCAGGATGAAGAGACCCAGAAGGAATACAGCGCCCTGTCGGTCTATCAGCAGGCTGCATTCAACTGGCAGTTCAAGTGGCTGCAGGAGCAAGCCCTCAAGCACCAGATCGAACCACCGGGCGAGTGGTGGAGCATCTGGCTCATGCTGGCTGGCCGTGGAGCCGGGAAGACCCGTGCAGCCGCTGAGACGCTGGCATCATGGGCATGGGAGACGCCCAACACTCGGTGGCTGGTGTCCGCCCCCACGTCCGGTGACTTGAAGAGCACATGCTTTGAGGGTGAATCCGGCCTGCTGAAGGTGATCCCGCCCATTCTGGTGGCCAAGTACAACTCCAGCCTGCACGAAATCACGCTGGTCAATGGCTCCCTGATCAAGGGCATCCCGGCATCCGAGCCTGAGCGCTTCCGGGGGCCGCAGTTCCATGGTGGATGGCTGGACGAGTTGGCCGCATGGGAATACCTGCGCGAGGCGTGGGACATGATCATGTTCGGCATCCGTCTGGGCAACCGCACCAAGCTGATCGCGTCGACCACGCCCAAGCCAAAAGAGGTGGTGATGGAGTTGATCGACCGCGAAGGCGACGACGTGGTGATCACCCGCGCCAGCACGTACAGCAACATCAAGAACCTTGCGCCATCCTTCCAGAAGCAAATCCTGCAGTACGAGGGCACCAACCTTGGACGGCAGGAGATTCACGCTGAAATCATCGACCCAGAAGAGGGCGGCATTGTCCGGCGTGACTGGTTCCGCCTGTGGCCAGCCAACAAGCCGTTCCCCAAGTTCGAGTACATCATCCAGTCCTACGACTGCGGGTACAAGGATGGCGCTGCCAACGACCCGACAGGCTGCATCACGCTGGGCGCATTCAAGCCACTGGACGGCGGCATGTGCGTGATGGTCATCGACTGCTGGCAGGAGAAGCTGCAGTACCCCGACCTACGCCCCAAGATCATCGACGAGTACGAGACGGTGTACGGTGAGGGCAAGGAGAAGAAGCGGGTCGACCTGCTGCTGGTGGAGGACAAGGCCGCTGGCATCAGCCTGATCCAAGACTTGCAGCGTGCCCACCTGCCAGTGATCGGCTACAACCCGGGCAGGGCCGACAAGACCCAGCGCCTGAGCATCGTGGCCAACGTCATCCGTGCCGGGCGCGTCTGGGTGCCTGAGAGCAGCCAGCGCAAGGGCTTTGTCCGTGATTGGGCCGAGGGCATGGTCAGCCAAATATGCTCCTTCCCCGAGACCGTGCATGACGAGTTCGTTGACTGCATCAGCCAAGGCCTGCGCTACATGCGTGACGCTGGGTGGATCAGCATTGACGCCCCGCCACGGGAAGACTACGACGACGACGACATCTATGATGCCGACGAGTACAACCAACGGGCACGGTCGATGGCCAACCCGTACTCTGCATAACTGAAGTGAGACTTCAAAACAGCATGAAAGTGGAGTCCGACTCCACCTTTCACCAACCTTACAGTGGAGTCCGACTCCACCTGACTGGAACCTGACCATGAGACAGTTTGACAACGAAGACCTGACAGCCGAGTACAACCGTGGGCTGGCCGAGGGCCGCAAGCAAGGCCTGCAGATGGCCATTGACGCCTGCACAGCACTGGAGCGACTGAAGTGGGAACTGGCCCACAAGACGTTGTCAGAAGGCGGCACCATGGCCACGGTCGGCCCACTGGAGTGCATCGCAGCAATTAAGAGGCTGGCATGAGCTACGGTTGCCACAACAGGCGCGAGTACAAGGCCAAGGTGCTGGTGCAGGATGGCTGGTGGATGGATGGCCAGAGCCGCACAGCCAAGATGGTGGCGGTACCATTTCCCATGACACGGGATTGTCAGTACACGAAGTCCGACCTTGGCCAAGCGGATGCCCGATGCAGTGGCTGCAGGCATAGACTTGACACAGCCCAAAAGGTATGATCGGGGCAACATTCCCTTGAGGGCACCCATGGCTTCACCCAAACAACCCAACGTCGAGCAAATGCTTGAAGAACTGCGCCAGAAAGCAGTTGGCCCACGGGAGCCACTGACGCCGATTGACACGGCCAAGCGCAACCTGCAAGGCATCTACGAGGGTGTGAGCGCCATTCCCGGCAACATCAAGCGCATGGTGCAAGACCCGGTGGCCTACGCCAAGAGCATTCCCGCGCCGACTGGCGACCAGATCATGAACGCGATTGGCCCCGGCAACGTGGGTATGGCTGGCATCATGATTGGCCCCAAGGCCAAGACGTGGCACGCAGGACGCGCACAGATGGCCGAAGCCATGGAGACGGCTGGCCGCACACCCGAGGAGATTTGGTATTCCACTGGCACCTACCGTGGCCCCGAAGGAAAATGGCGACAGGAAATTGATGACAGCAAGGCTGTGCATCGCCATGGCTACGAAATCAAGCAGAAGGCCCAACAATTGCAAGACCAACAGGCCATGCTTAAAGTCGCCGCAAAAGAGTCGCTGGCTCACGGCAAAGAAGTGGTGTCCGACCTGTTCCCCAAAGAAGCCATTGCCGCACGCAAAGCAGTCAAGCAGCAGGTCAGCAACATCGACGACGAGTTGGGCGGTTATTTTGGTTTGAAGCAAGACCCACAGACCCGTGGCAACCTGCTGAAACACGGATACGAGCATCCAGAGTTGTACGCCGCTTACCCTGAGTTGGCCAATTACGTGCTGACCCAAGGTAGGCGAGGTGACCCCGGCACGCTTGGATCGCTGCACGGAAATGATGTGCAGTTGTATCAAGAGGGTGTCGCTCAAAAGAACCCCGGAAGCACCATTGCACACGAGTTGCAGCACGCCATTCAAGATATTGAGCGAACACCCCGAGGCGGCAACGTATACGAGTTCATGAGGGCACGTCAAGACGCCAACGAGGCCATAAAAGGCCACAATGACGCTTTGTCGTACATTGCAAAACGCATGGATGAAGCATCAGACCCAGCCGTTCAAAGGGACTTGAAGGCAACCTACGACGAAATGCTGGAGCGCCGCGCACGAGCCTCACATTACACCCACATTGACCCGTACCAAGAGTACCGGAAGCTGGGTGGTGAAGCCGAGTCGCGCATGATCCAAGAGCGCCTAAACATGACGCCGGAGGAGCGTGCTCAGACATTCCCCATGGGTTCATACGACGTCAATCCAAAACAGCTTCGCCTGCTGGATCAAGGCGAGCAGATCGACATTTATAAAGCCCAAGGAGGCACCGTGACACCATTCGATTACGAGAACCAAGAGCACGTCAGTAACGTCGCCAACATCGCAGCCAAGCACCCACACATGAGCAAGGTGCCGGACGCCGCCAAGCACCTGTCTGAAATGCTGGCCACTGGCAGCTACAAGTACATCGAAGACCCCCGCATCCAGCACGCCATCAAGCAGGCCGGGCACAGTGGCTACTTCATCAACCACAAGAGCGGCAAAGAGCGCATCGTGAAGAAGGCCGTGGGCGGTACCGTCCAGCCTTCGATTGATCAGATGCGCAATGCATTGAACGACAAGACCCGCTTTGCTGGCTTGAGCCAACTGGCATCGGTCGGCGCGAACGAGGCACCCAGCCTTGGCGTGAAGGCCTACATCCCGCCTGCAGGCCGTCCTGACAATGGCGAGATGCCCGTGGGTGGAGTCGACACCCATCAAGGCGACCTGCCCGTTGGTGGCATTGACATGAGCCAGCAGCAGCCCGGCCAGCAGATGATGCCCACACCGCCCGGCCAACAGCCCGGCATGGATCAGGTGCCACAAGGCGACAAGACCAACATCATGGACGGCACAGGCACACCTCCCGGCCCCAACAACAACCCGCCACCCGGAATGCCCGGTGGTAGCAGCATCCTGCAGATGACACCGCAGGGTCAGGCCATGGCCGCGATGGGTGGTGGCCAGAAGCCACAAGGCTTGGCCAAGGGTGGCCAGCCAAGCAAGGCTTTGCATTACGAGCCATCCCCAGCCATGATGAAGGCGGAGATTGAAGCGCACGCCGAACGTATGGCGCGTCAAATGTCTGGTCTCGAGAACCCCAACGAGAAGACGCTGCAGCAGTTGGCGCGTGAGCAGAATCTCCCTCTGGACATCCGCAAGGGCGGCAAAAAGCAGGACGTGCCTGTGATCGACTGGGAACAGCAAAAGGGTGCCTACTCCATTGGCGTGCCCGGTGACCCAAGTCGTGGTGGTCTGGTGCCCGTCTCACGCAACAAGAAGCGCATGGGTCTGGACATGCCCAAGGCTGGCGAGTACCTGCACGCCATTGGCGGCGAGAAGCTGGAAAGCCCTGTGCCCACGTACGGTGGCAAGGATTACGGTGCATACGGCCACCCAGAGGGTTGGGCCAGTGACCTTGGTGCCAGCGCTGGCATGTTCAACGTGGTCAAGCGTCTGGCCGAGGAAGACCCCAGCCGCAAGATTCTGGGCCACTACCACAAGATGTCGCCCGAATCACTGAATCATGCCGTTCACATGATGGATGCCGTGCTGTCCTATCACCAGCCGCACAAGTCCGACCCTGAGCGCATTTCGATGCTCAATCACTTGATGCGCAACGTGAAGACCACCAACGATAAGAGTGACGTCCCCTACCCAGAGTTCCCCGGCTTTGAGAAGCCCAACGACGTGATGTTCCATGGCTCACTGAACTCCGGCATGCGCAAGAAGATCATCAATCTTCTGGGCAAGCAAAAGTATTTTCCGGGCGGCAAGCAAAAGCTGCAGGACATTCAGTACGCCATCAGTCACCCAGAACTGCGCAACATCGAGACTGGCGCTGGTGGCTCGTCCATCCTTCAGTTTGACCCAACCCGTGAGTTGCGTGGAACCGTGTCAAGCCACCCAACGTATGGGCACGACATCCCATCCAAGCTGGTGGGCCGCACCAAGTACATTGTCCCCGCCGACATCCTTGCACCACGCTCCATGCACAACGCACGCAAAGAGATTGAAGCCATGGGCAAGAATGTGGTGCCATTCAATCAGGCCAAGATGAACATCATCCGCGAACCGATTGACGAGCAGTACATCAACCAAATGGGCGAGTACGAAAATGCCATGCGCAAACGCCTTGGGTACAAAAAGGGTGGCGGGGTTAAACTTCACGCCGATCAAGACACCATGGCCCTCGAACTGAGCCGCAAAAAGAAAGCCAAGTGATGGAAGACCTCGACCCAACTCTGGAACCCCAAGTCGCAGAACAAGATGATGGCAGTGCCATTGTGGACTTGCCGGACATCGAAACGGAAGAGCAACCAGACGGCTCGGCCATCGTCACCTTGGATGAAAAAGGCCCGGAAGACAACCCTGACTTCTACGCCAACATGGCCGAGACGCACAGCGAGTACGACCTTGGCAAGCTGGCCATGCGCTACATCGACCTCTTGGAAAAAGACAAGAACGCACGAGAGCAGCGTGACAAGCAATACGAAGAGGGCATCAAGCGCACAGGCATGGGCAACGACGCCCCCGGTGGTGCCACGTTCATGGGCGCATCCAAGGTAGTCCACCCAGCCATGGCTGAAGGCTGCGTTGACTTCGCTGCCAAGGCCATCAAGGAAATGTTCCCACCAGACGGCCCAGTCCGCACCAAGGTGCTGGGCAAGATGGACGAACTCAAGGCCGAGCGCTCCGAGCGCAAGCGTGACTACCTGAACTGGCAGATCACCGAGCAGATCGAAGAGTTTCGCGACGAGCAAGAGCAACTGTTGACCCAACTGCCGCTGGGTGGATCGCAGTACTTCAAGATTTGGTTCGACGAGCAGAAGAAGCGCCCATGCGTGGAGTTCCTGCCAATCGACCGTGTGATCCTGCCATTCGCCGCAACGAACTTCTACACGGCACAGCGTGCGGCTGAAGTCCACGAAATCACCGAGTACGAATTCAAGCGCCGTGTGGCCAGTGGCATGTACCGCGACATCGACATGATTTCGTCGACCATGGAGCCGGAGCAGACCAAGTCACAGAAGGCCAACGACAAGATCGAAGGAAAGAAGTGGGAAGACAACGAGGACGGCCTGCGCAAGGTGTACCACGTCTACACCCACTTGGAGTTGGAGGACGACAAGTACACCAAGGGTGAAATGGCCCCATACATCCTCATGATCGACGAACTCGACAACGAGGTGGTGGGCCTGTACCGCAACTGGGAAGAGCAAGACGAGACCATGACCAAGCTGGACTGGATCGTCGAGTTCAAGTTCATCCCGTGGCGCGGTGCTTATGCCATTGGCCTGCCCCACCTGATCGGTGGCCTGAGCGCAGCCCTGACGGGTTCCCTGCGTGCTTTGCTGGACTCGGCGCACATCAACAACGCCGCCACCATGCTCAAGCTCAAGGGCGCGAAGATGTCGGGCCAGTCTCAGCAAGTGGACGTCACCCAGATCGTGGAGATTGAAGGCGCACCCGGTGTGCAGGACATCCGCCAGATCGCCATGCCCATGCCGTTCAACCCGCCCAGCGCGGTGCTGTTCCAGCTTCTGGGCTGGCTTGATCAAGCGGCCAAGGGGGTTGTGTCCACCAGTGAAGAGAAGATCGCTGACGTCAACGCCAACGCACCAGTGGGCACCACACAGGCTTTGATCGAACAAGGCGCTGCGGTGTTCTCGTCGATTCACGCACGCTTGCATGAGTCCCAAGCCCGTGTGCTGAAGATTCTGTGCCGCCTGAACCGTTGGCACTTCAACGAGATGCGCAAGTCGGACGTGGTGGCCGATCTGGAAATCACCCGCGACGACTTCCTGAAGAACACCGACGTGATCCCGGTGTCCGACCCGCACATCTTCAGCGAGACGCAGCGCATGGCCCAGATGCAGGCTGTGCTGGCGCTGGCAGACAAGCACCCCAACGAGTTCAACATGAACGCTGTGCTGTCTCGCTCACTCAAGCAGATGAAGATTCCGAACATCAACGAGTTGATGAAGGACGTACCTGCGCCGGAGCAACGCACCTCGGCAGACGAGAACGCTGCCATGCTCATTGGCCAGCCAGCCTATGCGTACATGCAGCAAGATCACATCGCTCACATTCAGGATCACCTGCAGTTCGGCATGAACCCATTCTTGGGCCAGTCGCCATTCGCAGACCCGAACTACCTGAACAACTTGATCGAGCACCTGAAGCAGCACATGACGCTTTGGTACCTGAACCGCAGCAACGGTTACGTGGCCAAGTCCCGTGGCGGCAAGCCCGTGGACAACTACGACGATCCATTGCTCACAGGCACCATCGACCAGTTGTACACCACCGTGGGTGCCCACGTTGCACTGGACACGCAAGAGGTGTTCAAGCAGTTCGCTCCAGCCTTCCAGCAACTCATTCAGATGGCCGACAAGCGCAAGCAAGCCCAGAAGCAGATGCTGCCACCGGACGCTCAAGTGGTTCACGACACCAGCATGGCCGAGACCCAGCGCAAGGCGCAGGACGATCAGGCCCGACTGCAACTGGACGACCGCAAGCTGCAGCAAGACATGGCCAAGCACTTGGACGACAACAAGACCAAGATTGCCATCGAGAACGCCAAGCTGACGCATCAGACCATTACGGACATTGCAACAGCAGAAGTACCGCCTGCACCCGCTATCATGGGCGCAGGTCAACCCGGTATGCCACAGGGCATGCCACAACCTCAGGCAGCGCCAGCAGGCATGCCACAACCCGAAGGAGTGCCAAATGGCAACGTCTGATCAAGAACAAAAGGGCATCAACGTGCCCCAGCACAAACGTCTCGCCATGGGTGAGAAGTTGAATGGCCAAACCCAGCAGGGCAACTCCAAGCCCCAAGGCGGTCTGGCCCAAGCAAAGAAAAAATGATCGCTTCGGTCATTCATGTGGCGAAATTGCGACAGGCAGAGATTGCGCACTCCCTTGCATTGGGAAACGCATTCAACTGGGAGTCGTACCAGCGCATGGTCGGGGAGCATCAAGGACTGCAGTTCGTCCTTGACTCCGTCGACAAGATGCTGGATGAAGAAAAAAACAAAGAATAAGTCCCACTCCGGGACTGAGGCCGCGCTGAAAAGCGCTTTAACGATGCACCTGCAATATGGTGTTTTAGGAGTATGAGTATGAGTGAGAAAGAACCGATCCCGACCATTGACGGTACGGCTGGAGTGTCTGAGCCAACTGAGTTGGCGTGGGCCTTTCCTGACGTGAATCCGGGTCAGGCACCCTTTGGCGGGCGAGTCATCGTCCAGTTGCGCCGCATCAAAAAGAAGGCTGGCCGCATCATCATCGTCGATGAAACCAAAGAAGCCGAAAAGTGGAACAACATGATCGGCAAGGTGGTTTCGATTGGCCCGTTGGCCTTCAAAAACCGCGAAACCATGCAGTCATGGCCAGAAGGTAGCTGGGCACAAGTTGGCGACTATGTTCGCGTCCCTCGTTGGGGCGGTGACCGTTGGGAGCGCAAGGCACCAGACACCGACGACGGGGAAGACCCCGTGCTTTTCATGACCCTGAACGACCACGAACTGATTGCGCGAGTCACCGACGACCCGCTTTCGTTCAAGGCCTATGTCTAACCGGAGGATCGCATGGCTACAGACGACAACAAAGACACAGAATTGAGCATTGCAGAGGGCCAAGACGGCTCCGCAGTGGTCGATTTGCCCGAGGACATGGTGTTGCCAGAGGATGGCGACGAAAATGCCTCAAAACCCGCTGAAAAGGCCGAAAAAGCCGATGGCGGCGAGGTCGATGGCGACGAAACAGACCACCCAGACGACACGGACGCTGTCCGAGCCGCCAAACGTGCTCGTCGCCGCGCCAAAAAAGACCTGATCCGCAAGACAAACGAAGAAAAAGACGTCCGCCTGCAGCAACTGCAGCGTGAAAACGAGGAGTTCAAGCGTCGTTTGTCCAATGTTGAGCGTGAGACGCAGAACAGCCAGATCGCACGCCTCGACAAGGGTCTTGAAGACCAGAAGGTGCGTCTGGAGTACGCCAAGATGAAGATGGCCGAGGCCGTCCGCGCTGGTGACGGTGACGCCATGGTCGAAGCACAGACCATGTTCAATGAGGCTCAAAGCGCTGTGGGCCAGTTTGCCCAAGCCAAGCAGCAAGCCGAGCGCATTGCCCGTGAAGGCAACCAGCCGCAACGCGAAGTGCCCACGGTTGACCCCACCGTGCAGCGCAACGCCGCCGACTGGATGAAGCGCAACAACTGGTACAAGCCAGACACATCAGACCGTGACAGCCAGATCGCCAAGAAGGTGGACGAACTGTTGGTCACAGAAGGCTGGAACCCATCCGACCCAGATTATTGGGACGAACTGGATTCCCGCTTGCAAAGAGCATTGCCTCATCGCTACAATGAGGCATCAGGCAGTGATTCCGCTGTCAGGAAACCGAGGAACGTAGTGGGAAGTTCAGGTCGTGAGGCTTCTGCCGCATTTGGTGGTACCAATCGCACACAGTTCGTGCTTTCGCCCGACCGGGTCAAAGCCATGAAAGAAGTGGGCGCGTGGGACAACCCTGCACGCAAGAAAGCAATGATCGACAACTTCATCAAATACGACCGCGAAAACGCTGGTCGCCGCTAATCAATACTTGGAGAATGACATGGAATCCCCGTACACACTCTACCTTGCGACCAACGCAGTCAATGGGAAGCAGTATGTGGGGCTATCCAAAGAATTTCACAAGCGTTTGGTTCATCACAAGTGCGCACGCTCAAATTCCGCTTTCCATCAAGCAATTCGTGAATATGGTTTTGACAATTTTGTCTTTTCACATATTGCGGATGCGTTTGACCTTCAAGCGGCTTGCGATCTGGAGCGCATGTTGATTCAACAACACAACACGCTGACCCCAAATGGGTACAACTTGACCGTAGGTGGACAAGTTGGGCCACTGGGACTCAAACACACCGCAGAAGCCAAGAAAAAAATTGGCCAAGCGAACATCAACAGACCCGCAGAAGTGCAGGCCAAATTCATCTTGGCGCAAAAGGGAAAAATTCGTTCCCAAGAGTTCAAGGACAATTTGTCCAAGCAGTTCACTGGGCGCAAACACACGCCAGAAGCAATTGCCAAAATCAAGGCCAGTTGGGAAAAACGCAAAGCGGCCAAGATGATTGCTTCTACAATGCTAAACAATTTCACAAATAAGGAGCACTCTCATGACCGAGAGTCGTCTTAAAAAATCTCTCACTGCTGGTGGCCGCTATGATCGCGCAAGCGAGGACGCAAGCCGCGCAGCACCCGAGGATAAGTTCATTTCAAATCAGGAACGTCGCAAGATGTGGAGTGAGGAATGGACGCAATCAGCCTTGCCAAAACTGCCCAACATGGATGGGTGGCACCTTTGCTGGCTTTCGACAACCAACAGCTACGACTCCATCGACAAACGGATTCGCCTTGGGTACGTTCCAGTTAAATCTGAAGAGTTACCGGGCTATGAAGACTATCGCGTGAAGGCGGGTGAGCATGTTGGATACATCTCCTGCAACGAGATGTTGTTGTTCAAACTTCCCATGGACATCTATCAAGAAGTCATGCTCTATCAGCACCACGAGAAACCTCGTGAGGAAGCTGACAAGATTCGTGTGCAGATTGAAAGCCTCCAAGGGCAGCGTGACAGCAACGGCAAGTCGCTGGTGAACGTCGAGGGTGAAGGTCTTGGTAATTTTGATCAGCATGCACCCAAATTGCCCATGTTTTCGGGCTAACCCAAGGAGTTTCAAATGAGTTCTACCTCTGCTCCGTTTGGTCTGCGTCCTGCGTTCCATCCTTCCGGTCTGGATCGCGCTCAGGCGTTGGCAAACGGTATCGTCTCTGGCTACGCCACGGACATTCTCAAAGGCGCACCCGTGCGCTACAACAGTACTGCTGGTACTTCGGTCGCCGCTGGCACCATCACCAACGCTGCCTCTGGCGGTGCTTGGTCTGGCGCTTTCGCTGGTGTCGAGTGGACTGACACTACTGGCCGTCGTCGTATCAGCAACTACTGGCCTGCCAGTACCACGTTCCAAACTGGTTCGTGCATTGCCTACTACTACAACGACGCAAACATCGTGTACGAAATCCAGACTGACGCGACCATCGCTCAGACCTCTCTGGGTGGCGAATACGATTTCAGCGCCAGCACTGGCTTGACCGTGACTTCTGGTTCGACCACCACAGGCCTGTCTTCGACTTGCCTCGGCGTGTCGACTGCCAAAGCCAACGGTGCTCAAGGCCAAATGCGTGTCGTGGACATCGCTCCCTATGTGGACAACAACTGGGGTGATGCCTTCGTTGTGGTTCGTGTCGTCAACGCTCAGTCCCAGTACTTCGGTTCTGTGACAGCCATCGTTTAAGGAGGGCTAACAAATGGCAGCCCCAATGCGCAGTACGGACTTCCGTTCGATTGTTGAACCCATTCTGAATGAGTGCTTCGACGGTGTCTATGACCAACGTGCCGACGAGTGGAGCCGTGTGTTCCGCGAAGAAGACGGCATCCCACGCAACTACCACGAAGAACCCGTCCTGTACGGTTTCGGCGCGGCTCCTCAGTTGCCCGATGGCACCCCAGTGACCTACCAACAAGGTGGCGTCCTGTTCCTGAAGCGCTACGTGTACAAGGTGTATGGCTTGGCCTTCGCGCTGACCAAAGTGCTGGTGGAAGACGGTGACCACATCCGTATCGGCCAAGTGTATGCACGCCATCTGGCTCAGTCTCTGGTGGAAACCAAAGAACTGCTGGCCGCAAACGTGCTGAACACTGCTTTCAACAACAGCTATGCTGGTGGCGATGGCGTGTCCCTGATCAACACCGCTCACCCAATCGTGAACGGTACCTTCAGCAACCAGTTGGCCACCGCCGCTGTTCTGTCCCAGACTTCTCTGGAGCAGATGCTGATTCAGGTTCGCCAAGCTGTCGACAACAACGGCAAGAAGATTCGTCTGGTGCCCCGCCAACTGGTGGTCGCCCCCGGCAACATCTTCCAAGCCGAAGTGCTGTTGAAGAGCGTTCTCCGCACAGGCAACGCCAACAACGACATCAACCCCGTCAAGTCCATTGGCTTGCTGGACGAAGGTGCCGCTGTTCTGTCGCGTCTGACATCGTCCACCGCATGGTTGGTGCAGACTGACGCCCCAGAAGGCTTCAAGCTGCTGATGCGCCGCCGCCTCGAGAAGACCATGGAAGGTGACTTTGAAACCGACTCCATGCGCTACAAGGCGACAGAGCGCTACGACGTGGGTTACACCGATCCACGTTGCGCTTACGGTACCCCCGGTATCTAAGCAAAGCAGGGAGTGGAGTCGGACTCCACTCCCTTTTTTCCATCTGTCTATGCTTTTCAAGGAGAAAGACAATGCCTCAGTTTTCCGACGATCTTTTCTTAGGCCCAGCCCAAACATACATGGGCACAGGCCCAACCGCCGTTGAAGGCGTGTTTGCTGGTTCCGTGTCTGGTACAACCCTGACCATCACTGCAACCCTGTCTGGTGACCCCCTGCAACTGGGCCAATTCATTGGCGGCACTGGCGTGACTGCTGGTTCCTACGTGACCGCCTTCGGCACAGGTTCCGGTGGTGCTGGTACGTACACCCTGAGCGCTTCTTCCAGCGCCACAGGTGCCATCAACGTGTTTGCCTCCGGCAACGCCTTGCTGGGTGATCCATCCCCTATGGATTTGGGTGTTGGCCCTCTGGGTCGCATCTATGTCTGGGATTGCCTCCCTCAGACCCTGAACACTGCAGCCATCGCGGCATCGCAGACCCCTGCAGCCGCTGGCGCATTGACCCTGACCGCTGGTGCCTCCACCAAGTCTGTGGTTCGCTCTGACGGCACCACAGTGATCCAGTTGGATTGCGCTCGCGCAGTCAGTATCAGCTTGGTGACTGGTGGCACGGCTCGCGCCTACACCGTGTCGGGCTACGACTACTACGGTCAGCCAATGACTGAAGTGATCACCACCGTGGCCGCAGCCACAACCCCCGGCAAGAAGGCGTTCTATCAGATCGTCTCCGTGGTCGGTGCTGGTGGCGGCTCAACCACTGCTGTGACAGTTGGTACCACTGACGTGATCGGCTTGCCTGTTCGAGTGGTTGATGCTGGCTACGTGGCTTCGGTCAACTGGGCCAACACATTGGCTCGTGACACTGGTACGTTTGTTGCTGCCGTCACCGCAGCCGCAACCAGCACTACTGGTGATGTTCGCGGCACTTACACGCCATCGACCGCCACAAACGGCTCCAGCCGCATTGTGATGTCGATTGCTTGCAATGCCATCATGGTCGGCCCCAATGCAACCCGCACTGGTGCTCTCGGCGTAACTCAAGCCTAATAGGAGGCCGTCATGGGTCAATTCAAACCAATGGTCAAAATGATGACCACCGAACCTTCGGTGATCCTGAAGCTCAAAAAGGGCGGCAAGGTTGCCAGCAAGGCTGACGGCGGCTTTATGCCAATGGCCTCTACCCAACCTGCAGGCCTGCCTGCTCGTGGCGGTATGGCCCCTGCAGCAGCCCCTATGCGTCCTTCCATGATGGATCGTCGCCGCGCCATGATGGCTGCGGCTGCACGCCCCGCCATGAATCCCAACATGATGAAGAAGGGTGGCAAGGCCGAAAGCAAGCATGAAGATGCTGCCGAAGACCGCGCCATGATCAAGAAGGCACTGGCTGGCAAGAAATTTGCCTCCGGTGGCAAGATTGACGCAGTCATGGACAAAACCACTGTCAAGGGCAATGTCGCCAAGTTCGCCAAGACCAAAGTGGTCGACGGTGACAAAAACGACAGCGCCAAAGGCACCAAGGGCGTCAAAACTGGTAACGCTGGTGGCTACGCCAATGGCGGCACCATCAAAGGCAATGTCGGCAAGTTTGCCAAGACCGATATGGCAACCGCTGATCGCAACGACTCGGCCAAAGGCACTGGCGGTGTGAAAAACGGCAACGGTGGCGGCTACGCTTCCGGTGGCACTATTTCCGGTTCCAAGAACTGGGAAAACATGCCTGCTGACACAGCCAAGGCTGGCAAGTCTGGCGGCACCACTGGTGGCGTGCGCAATGGCAATGCTGGTGGCTACAAGATGGGCGGTACAGCAAAAAAAGCGTATGCCACGGGGGGTAATGTCGTAGACGACGGGAAAGCAGAGGCCATGCCTCGCAAACCCGTTTCGCGTCCCGTGGCAAACAGCATGCAATCCGGCACCTTCAAAAAGGGTGGCAAAGTTGCACGCAAAGCTGAAGGCGGCGATATGTCGGGCGGTTCTTACGACCGCTGGAAGAAGGGTGAACGTGAAGAGAACGAAGCCATGCGCGAGAGCATCCTTGGTGCCCCCAAGCGTGCTTACGAGGCTGTCAAAGGCCTGTTCAGTTCCCCCAAGACTCCAGAGGGCAGCGTGACCAAGACTGAGAAGTCCGTCACCGTCACCCCGAAGAAGCGCGGCGGCAAGTGCTAAGTAAGGTGGGGGCTACGGCCCCCGCTTTTTAATTTTTGGAGTCCTTCATGGGAACTTATTCTTCCGTAACGCGCTCTGGCGCAACAGAACCATTTGACTTGCAAGTTGCCCGTGGCCAGATTCAGGGTCACAGCACAGTCAACATTTACGGCTTTCAGGTTGCCGTAACAACAACCAACATCCCGGTTTGGGAGTCTGCTGGCGCTTACACGTACCCAGCCTCTGCCACAACCATGAACCTGTCGAGCACCGTGAACACAGGCCCAGACCTGTCTGGCACAACCATTTTTATCTCTGGCTTGGATGCAAACTACGTTCCAATTTCAGAGACGTTGGCGCTGACTGGCACCACTGTTGCCGTGACGACAAAATCTTATTTGCGCATCACTAACATGACTGTGACCGCAGGTGCTCCAACGGGCACGATCACACTCAAAAACTTGGCGAATACCGTCACCTACGCCCAAATCAACCCGTCCATTGGCCGCACACAGATGGCCATCTACACGGTTCCAGCGGGCTACACGTTCTATCTCAGCCGCATTGATGCATACACGTCCGCCAACGGTTCAACCGCTGACTGGATTCAGTATCGCAACGTGGCCACCTCGTCAACTGGTGTGACAACTTTGTCTCAGCAAGCGCCATTCACAAACACATACCACGCACAGCGTGTGATGCCTCGCCCCTTTGCCGAGAAGACGGACATTCAGTTGCAAGCCAAGACAAGCGCCAACTCGTATGCGGTCAGCATTGCGGCTGAAGGCTACCTCGTCAAAAACGCAGACTAAGGACACACCATGCCTTTGATCAAAAGCAAATCCAAGGCTGCGTTCGGCAAGAACGTGGCTGCTGAAGTGAAGGCAGGCAAGCCAGTGAAGCAAGCCGTGGCCATCGCTTACAGCACCAAGCGTGCCGCTAAGAAGGCCTACGGTGGCTCGGTGGACGACGACTACGACGACTCCGATGCGCCACCACGCACCCGGTACCGTCCTGCGCCTGACGCCAGTCACTACGACAGCGACATTGACTACCGTAACGGCAGCATTGGCAAGGCTCGCGCTCCTCTTCCACCGTCCATCAAGCCCAACAAGGCTGATGTGGCACGCAAAGAGAAGATCGACAAGAAGAATGATCTTGACACCAAGATCATGAATGCAGCACAGAGGTCTGGCAACAAAGAAATTGCAGAAAAGGCTTTTGTGCGCAGACACGTTCGGGAGAGGGCTGAAGGCCTGCAAGCCAATGCCAAGAGGTTCCCATACAAGGCTGCAGAATCTCGCAAAAAATGGTCGGAAGAGATTGGTGGCGGCAAGCCTGCACCATTCAAGTCTGGCGGCAAAGCCAAGTCGAGTTGGTAAGGAAACAACATGGCATATAGCGGAACAGTCGGTCAAACAGTCATCACGGTGCAGAACCTGATCGACAACGGGGCACGTCGGTGCGGGAAACTGGCCGAGGAACTGACCTCCGAGCAGGTGCTCAGTGCGAAGCAGTCGCTGTTTTTCGTCCTGAGCAACCTGATCAATCAGGGCATCCAATACTTCGCCATCAAAAAGCAGGTCTATGGCCTGCAGCCGAACCAGTACGAGTACCTGTTGCCCGTGGGTGGCAACGACGTGCTGAACGCCCTGTATCGCTGGATGACGCGCCCCACAGGTGCATACACCACGTCGGCTGGGGGCATTGTGGCCAACGTGGCTGACGGCAACGTCGAGACGTACTGCCAGCAGACATCGCCCAACGGCAACATGGTGGTGGCGTACTCTGACCAGCAGTACATTGGCTCCATTGGCATCATGCCGTATGTGGCGGGTGGCGGCACGGCCACATGGAATTACTCGTTCCAGTCGTCCATTGACGGCGTGACGTGGAAGACCCTGTACACGGGCACCAACGTGGCGGTGCAAGATGGCCAATGGATTTGGCAGGACATTGACCCCGGCGCAAATGTGTCGTTCTACCGCATCGTGGCCTCGGGCGGCACAACGCTGGCGCTGCGTGAGTGGTACCTTGGAGTCAACTCCACTGAAATCACCATGTCGCGCCTGAACCGGGACGACTACACCAATCTTCCATCGAAAAATTTCACCGCAAATCAGCCCTTCCAGTTTTGGCTGAACCGAACCATCCCTCAGGCAACGCTCACATTGTGGCCAACGCCGCAGAGTGCTTTTTACCAGATGACGGTTTGGTACTCCAGCCAGATTCAGGATGTCGGTTCCTTGAGTGGCCAGTTGGCCATCCCAGATCGCTGGTTGCTGGCCATCCAGAATATGCTGGCGCACCAAATGAGCATGGAGTTGCCTGCCGTGGACATGGCACGCATCCAGTACCTTGAAGGCCAAGCCGAGAAGTATTTCATCATGGCCGAGCAGGAAGAACGCGACAAGTCGCCCATCTACTTCGCCCCTTCGATTGGATGCTACACACGATGACCACTCAGGTTTACTGGATTCGCGCAGCACACCACTCTGATGTCACATCAGAGGGATATGTTGGCGTTTCCCGCAACGCAAACAAGCGGTGGGCATACGGCCACAAATGGGCGCACGCCAAGGGCCGACATGAAAATCCACGCTTGTCCAACGCAATCACAAAGCATGGCTGGGACAACTTGGTCAAAACAGTGCTTGTCGTTGCAGACGAGGCATACTGCTATGAACTTGAACAAAAGCTGCGTCCGTCAGACAGAATTGGCTGGAATCTGGCCATGGGCGGCTGCAAACCCCCCGTCAGCAAGTCCCGTGGCCCTGACTATGTCAGCCCACTGAAGGGCGTGCCTCGCCCGACCCCATGGTTGATTGGAAACACACGGGCACCTTCAATTGAGGCCTGCGTTGCTGGCGGCAAAAAAGCCAAAGGCCGCAAGCAAACTCCTGAGCAAATTGCCAAGCGAGTCGCGGCACGCCGTGCCACCCTAGAATCACAGGGAAGGACTCACTGATGCCACGCTTCCTGAACACCGAAGGCAATGCATCCATTGCAATCTTCATCTGCGACCGTTGCAAGATGAAGCGCCCCATCATTGAGGCTATGCCTGACGGGAACTCGCCCGGCCTGAAGGTGTGCCAGCAGGGGTGTGCCGACGACAAAGACCCGTACCGCCTCCCGGCCCGAAAAACGGAGCGGATCACATTGCAATATCCACGTCCCGATGTATCATTGGACGACCTCAGTGGTTCGCAAATCCCGTATGGCGGGTACGTCGATAAGACCACCTGAACCGAGCGCTGATCAAGGAAAAAAATGGCACAGTCAGGCTACACACCAATTCTGCTGTACAGCAGCACCACCCCCACCAACACCCCAGCGCTTGGCAACATGGCCGTGGGCGAACTTGCCATCAACACCGCTGACGGCAAGCTGTACTACAAGAACACCGCCACCAACACCATCAAGGTGCTGGCCGATGGCTCCATCGCCACGGGTAACCTGCCCGGTGGCGGCACAGGCACAGTGGTGTACCAAAGCTCCACAGGCACCACGGCATACCTGACACTGGCCACGGCTGGCTACCTTTTGGTGGCTGGGGCCACGGCACCAACTTACGTCAATCCGAGCAGCGTGACTGTTGGTACGGCCACCACCGCTACAACTGCAGGGTCGGCAACCACTGCAGGGTCGGCAACCACCTCTGGGACGGCCACAAACGTCGCAGGAGGCGCTGCAAACCAGTTGGTGTACCAAACAGGCCCCGGCACCACAGCGTTCTCTGTCGCACCTACTGCCAGCGGCACTGTGCTGGGGTGGACAGGCTCTGCATTTGCATGGGTGTCGGCTCCAGCAGCAACTTCTGCCACCAACCTTGCTGGAGGGGTTGCTGGTGCTCTGCCATACCAGACTGCACCGGGCGCAACAGCTTTCACTGCTGCGGGAACAACTGGGCAATCCTTGCTATCGGGCGGCACCGGATCGCCAACTTGGGGTACGCCATCCAAGGCGACCAACATTGCTGGCGGTTTGGCCAATCAGGTGCCATATCAGTCGGCTCCAGACACAACTGCATTCAGCAACAGTTTGCAATTTGACGGCACAACTTTGCGCGTTGGTGCAAGTGCTTTGTTGGGTGGAACAACAAACCCCATTTTGGGCATCACTGGTGCGGCGAACAACTACATCCAGTCATACATTTACAACTCCACCAACGGGGTGAGTTCATCGGCTGATTTTGTTGCTTACGCCAGCAACAGCACAGACGCACACGGATGGGCAGACATGGGCTTCACAGGCCCAAGTTATGCCGATACCGTGTATACCGTCACTGGCCCAAATGAGGCGTATCTGTTTGGCTCCGCGCTCAACAGCAGCTACACCGGGAACTTGGTGTACGCCACAGACAGCACTGGGTCTGCAAACTCGCATCAATGGTATGTGGGCGGTTTTACACAAGCCAAGAGCGCGTGGAAAATGCAACTCACATCCACGGGTCTTCAGCTTGCAACGCCTCTGGGGTCGGGATCAAACTACGGCACTTTTGGACAAGTGCTGACTTCTGCTGGCCCGGCATCAGTCCCGACATGGACAACCATTGCTGGTGGTGCGCAACCTTTTGTCACGATGGCAACTGGCGGCAACCAGCCTCCCGGCTCCTTCAACCCATCCGATTCTTTTGCCTTGATCTAAGGAGATTTCATGTCAACCTCTGCACAGTACGCATCGACCCCAAAGGTCGGCGCGGCTCTTCTCACAACAGCGGACACCTCGCTGACTGCACCCACCACGGTGGGCACCGTCGTTTCTGCTGGCGCTTCTGGCACCCGTATTGACTACATCGAAGTGATGGGCGTGGCCACCACCGTTGCCAGCCTGATCAACCTGTTCATCTACGACGGCACAACATACAGCCTGTGGCAGCAGATTCCTGTGCAGGCAGTGACGACTGGCACAACTACGCCATCGTTTGTGGCGAACTTGGCAAGCAATGCGAACGCCAACGTGATGCCGTTGATTTTGCCGACAGGTTATTCCCTGCGTGCCACGACAACCGTGACACAGACAGGCGTCAAAGTTTTGGCTTACGGAGGTGACTTCTAATGAACAAAGGTATGTACGGCATTGGGTTGCCGCCTAACTATGCAACCCGTGTGGCTCCAGCCCAATGGAACAATTCGATTCAATTCAACACACCGGGCGCTTTTTCTTTTACCGTGCCCTTTAACGTTTATCAGTTGGCATTCTTTTCTGCTGGTGCAGGCGGCGGCGGTGGTGGTGGACAGTACTGCGCCACGGGCGGCGGCGGCGGCGGTTCCGCAAAAGGCATCATTGATGTTGTGCCCGGTCAAATTATTACGGGCGTGATTGGCACTGGGGGTGCTGGAACTGCAACATCCGGTGTTACAGCAACCGCAGGAGGAACCACCTCAATTGGTGCTTTGGTTAGTTGTACGGGGGGTGGCGGAGGAAAGACCACAACAAACACTAGTTCAACTAACAATGCTGGCGGTGCTGGTGGCACAGCATCTATATCCGCAACTTTGCGCGGCTTGATTACATACACTGGCGGAAGTGGAGGCTCTAGTTCGCAAGCGAATGCAGGCGCTGTTACTGCTGGCACTGGTGGCGGCGGTATTAACGGTGCTGGTGGATCAATTTCTTGTGCATCCGCTTCAGGCGCTGTTACTGCTGGTACTGGTGGCGGCGGCTTCTTTGGTGCTGGAGGTGCAATTACATTAACCGCATCGTCCAATAGTGTTGTTACTGGCGCTACTGGTGGTGGAGGTTTTTACGGTGCTGGCGGTTTCATCTACCAAAACTACTCAGTCGTTATTTCTGCTGGTTCTGGTGGTGGTGGATATTTAGGTAATGGTGGAAATCAAAACGTGAATCAAGCAAATCATGGTGCTGGTGGTGGTGGTAGTGATTCTGCAGGTCAGAATGGTTTATATGCTGCCACTGCAACATATGCAGGTAGTGGTGGCGGCCCATTCGGTGGAAATGGCTCAAACCCTAACGGGCCATCCGGGACTGTTTTAGCGGGTAATGGTGGCGCACTTCAAACCCAATACGTCAGCAATCCAATTCTTTGGTTTTTTAATAACGTATCGGTTGTTGGTGGCGGTGGCGGAGGCACAAGTTCTGGCCAAGCAGTGCCTGCCGGAAATGGTGGGCTTGGTGGTGGCGGTGGTGGCTGCGGCGGTTCCAGTAACATAGGCAGTGGAAACGGCGGCTTTGGCGGCGGTGGCGGTGGAGGAATTAACGGAACCTTGTTTTCAGGCAATGGAGGCTGGGGTGGCGGTGGCGGTGGCAATGGCAATACGTCCGGTAATTCTTTAACCGGAAACGGCGGCTTTGGCGGTGGCGGTGGAGGGTCGGCTTATATTGGGGGAAACGGCGGTTTTGGCGGTGGCGGTGGTGGCGGCGG
>JGI24890J29729_1000146_pt1 | contig 56096 bp, 70 predicted proteins | sample FreactcultureFD7_FD_29729 | JGI IMG/M metagenome (IMG submission 29729)
CAGGCCAGACAACAATGCAAACCGACAACTTATCACTCGAGAGTGTTGCGAAGTTGTTGCGAAGTATTCCTAACTCGGAGTTCTGAGATCCTCGCTCGCAAGTCTATTTGTGGAGGTTCAAGAAGTACATCAAGCGTTACAGTACGAATGACCCCAAGCTATCGCTGTCTATTCGAGTTCAATCTCCTCTACAGCTCCTCCATCGTGATTGTAAAGCGTACTCGACGGTCTCCAAACTTGCAGAACGTTGTCCTGTTGAGACATTCAATGGCAATGTCAGTATCGAGACGAAGTGAAGATACGAAAAGGGTAATGGCGAGACTCACCTCTGCAACAGTGGACAAAGTCCAATCCTCGTTCAAATTCCAACTCAAATCGGTCGGTCTCGACGTGTGACCTCCATGAACAAACATCAATTCTGGAGGACCATCCTCTTGATCCTCTGGAGTTTGCTCCAATCCAATTTTGGAAACGTCCCATAGATTGATGCGACGATCTCCTGATGCAGAAGCGAAAATCGTTTCGTTCATGGGTGACCAGGCGAGCGAGAGGACTTCGTCGGTGTGGGATTCGAAGGTGTGGAGTTTAAGTTTGAGGTTACGGAGATCCCATAATGCGACAGTCTGGCGGAGAGAATGACAATCGAGATGAGTTCGTGCTCAGTCATTGAGGAGAAAGGAGATGCTGGACTCACTTTGTCAGCGGAACCGGTGATGAGAATGTTTTCGTTGTGAGGAGCGAAAGCTACAGCGTTGACTTCCGCCTCGTGAGCTTGCACTCGAGAAGTAGGTTTCACAGCTCCTCCGTTTCCGCGAGTATCCCAACTATCGATCAACGAAGCAAAGGATCAGTAAAGGGAAACAGGTAGGGACTGTGTATGAGAAGTGGACGGACATGAGGAGTTGACGATCATCTCCGACGGATGCAAAGATGTTTTCATCGAGGTTGTGCCATGCTACGTCCTGTTGGAGAGTAGTCTTGTCAGATAATCCGCAAGAAGGTAACGATTCAAGATGAAATGCGTACCTCGACAACAGAAGTGTGTCCTTTGTAGATGGTGAGAGGTTCAAGAGAAGAGTTGGTTTTCGAGTAACCGTTGATATCCCTGCGAAAACCGAAAGACCGATTTCAGTTCGAGCCTTACTGATCATTGAGAAGAAGGTGACGAGACTGACCAGTGACAGACAGTCGTATCATCAGATGCACTGAGGAGGTGACCAGCTTTTCCAGACAAGGGGTTCCATGAGAGACCGTAACTTTAAGAAAGAACTCGTCAATTCCTGCGGCCTGATCGTTTGAAGCAGGGAAGGGAGCTCACCCTTCCTTCGTGTGACCTCTCAACGTGATATCGGGTTTGCAAACGTCTCCCATCGGTTGAGATGGATGTTTCGTTCGATCAAAGACGTAGACTTCTCCCATCACAGTCTTCGTAGCGATCAAATCTGGATTTTGAGGCATGTAACGAGCGCGATTCACTTCTCCGTTGTGGTTGATCGATTGTGTGATTTGTACTCGAGGTTCAGTGGCAGTGTGAGCACCAATTTCTATCCATCTCGAAGAAAAAGTCAGGATCGAATCTGGCAAGATTGTGAAGAGTTTCAGCTTACCACCTCGCTCATCGTCATATTTGTCGAGGCTGAGTTCGGATTGGGGTTTCGGAAGGTGTACGGTAGCAATTTGAAGATAATTGTTGTCTTCTCCCGAAGTGTGAGTTGCGAGAATCATTCGATGAACAGTGTAATCCTTGTCGGCGGGACTGCTCGACAGATCTCCAAACACAGTCAGTTCTCTTCTCGTTGTGTGTCAGTCGAAAAGACGTACGTTTCCTTGTCGGGTAACCATTGACAAGTGAGAGAAGGCCAATCGAGAGCATGAGTGATGACCAAGTCGTAGAGGAACGGTGAGTTCTTCTTCCAGATCTTGTACTCCTAGAGACGACCGCACAAGAATGAAGATCAGCTTTGAGAGACGAGGCGAAGGAAAGATGAGTGGAAGAGCGAACTTCGTTGATACTCTTGTACATCTGTTGGAGAGGTCAGAATTAGCTCAGCGCGTAGATATAGAGGTATTTGAGCTTACGGTAGCTGTTTCATCTGCTTCTGTAGCCATGGTGGAGAGGTAAGACGCGCCTAAACGGGTCGAGATTGAGAAGAGGGGAGAAGGGTCGGAGCCGAATGGGAGAGCTAGCGCGGGTACCAAAGGTCTTGTATGAGCTGTTTGTATTGATCTAGATGTTCAAACCAAGCAAGCGAGAGTTGTGAGGTGGTTGGAGGAAGTCAACCTTTTGGAAAGATTTCTTGCCTTGTCTCTTACCTCTCACTCTCACAAGCTAGACCGCTCTTGTACTTCGACTGAGACGTGAAAGAGCTCCTGTTTCCACCACCCACTCACGAATCCCTATCGCTTGTTATGCCTCGAAGTGTTTTTAGACCCTGTATCGACCTCCACAACGGACAAGTCAAACAGATTGTAGGAGGGACTCTCGACACTCAAGATCTCAGAACAAACTTTGTATCAGCGTGAGCTATTCTTCGCCTCCTTCCTTCTGACACCTCAACCCCGCTCATCCGACTTTTCTCTCGTTCGCACAGGAATCCCTCGGAGTTCTACGCGAAGCTGTACAGAGAGAATGGTTTGACGGGTGGACATGTGATCAAGCTAGGGCCGGGGAACGACGATGCTGCGAGAGCGGCTCTGAAGGGATGGAAAAGTGAGTTCTCCTTTTTCAACCACTTCTTGCTCCTCTCAATACCTTGCGCCACAAGCTCTGATTTGGTTTCGCTCGCATAGATGGCTTGCATGTCGGAGGAGGCATCTCGGAAGATAACGCTCAGGAATGGATCGACGCAGGTGCTGAAAAGGTTTGCACAAATCTCCGTTTCCTGCCCTGTCTTCCCGACTTTGTGTTGATAAGCGGTCCGACAACTCGCAGGTCATCGTAACCTCATATCTGTTCCCGAAAGCAAAGTTTGATCTCGAACGACTGCAACGTCTGGCGAAAAAGGTTGGGAAAGAGAGACTAGTCGTTGATGTCAGGTTCGTGACGTTCACTACTATGCGACTATCTCGTCAATTGACAGTACCTATATCTCACAGCTGTCGAAGGAGAGACAACAAGTGGGTCGTAGCTATGAACAGGTGGCAAGATCTGACAGATATGGAAGTGAATCAAGGTGTGTCTGCTTTTCGCTGTTTTCTTGTCAGTCGAGCTGTTCCTGACCTGAGCTCGTGACCTCCACCCATAGAATCCCTCGATCTACTGTCTGAGTACTGCTCGTGAGTGACCCTCCCTCGCCTTCTCGAAGTTCGAATCAGTCGGTCGAATGAATCTTTCCACCTCTCCCTCCACAGCGAATTCCTGATTCACGCCGCGGATGTCGAGGGGCTGTGTCAGGGTATTGATGAAGAGCTGGTAGAGAGTACGGCCTCGCCTGCTCGCATCAGGTACTCCCTTACTGACAAGATTCCCTCGATGAATAGAGTTGGGAGAATGGGTCAAGATTCCGACAACTTATGCTGGAGGAGCCAAGAGTGAGCAATCGATACTGGATTGCACACTCTTGATTTCGAGCTGATTCTGCTTACTCCTCTTGTTGCAGGCGTCGACGATTTAGCAACGGTTGATCGATTATCGAAAGGAAAAGTCGATCTCACTTACGGAAGGTAAGCTCCCTTCTCCCTTTGGACCGTTCTATCTAGAGGTGAACCTGACTGATATACCTTTCCAATCGACTGCAATGCAGTGCTTTGGATATCTTTGGTGGATCTCAAGTCAAATTCGAAGATTTGGTGAAGTATAACAAAGCGCAATAGAACCTCACGAAACTATCCAGAGCTACCTCCTTCCTGCGCCTGAAGGACCTTAGCAACTGCTCGCAGAGTGTTATGTCGCCTCAGTCTTCCCTTGATCCATTTATCTGCTACGAATTCTTTTCCATCACTCTCATTTGACTCTCATCACACAAATGGCTCACACTTTGATGCGACCGCTACTTCATTGGAGGCGCCTTCTGTCGTTCGGCAGATCCGTCGTGAGCTCGACTTTGCGTAGATGTCTATTCTGACTTGGCGAAAACGGCGAGAAGAACGTTTTTCACGTCACGACGCGAAGATTCGAAGCTTTCCTCTTTTCGGACTTGCACTTTGCTCTGAATGAGAAACTTTGTGACGAAACCGTTTCCTTCCCTTCTTCCTCATCTGCTATATACTCTACCGCATCTCTTCGCTCATCAGCAGATCCAGCAATCTCGACAGAATGCGAACCCCGTCGTTCCGAGCTGTTGTTTCAAGCGCTCTCTGCCTCGTCCTCGCGGCTACAACAACTCTAGGATCGGCAGTACCCGCCCAACGTCTATCCATCAAGGAACGAGCTACCTCGACCTCATGCAGTCCCGCATTCGGAGAGGATCAGATGTATAATATTTTCGTCGCTGGGAATGGTCAGTTCAAACATTTCGCTCTCAAGTCTGAGTTGGCTTCATATGCAGCCATTGATGATCTCGTTGTGCTGGTAGGTTCGGCGGCGTGGGAATGGTTACCTGATTTCTACTCGGGAAATGCTAAAGAGGGAGGAAATTTGTTCGTCGTAAGTGCTTGTTTTTCACTCACTCTCGACGCCAAATCGACAAGAAGCTGAATCTGTATGACGATCTAGAGCGGCACTGACTCGCCGGAAAACGGAGCGTACTATTTCATCCCGGTCAACTCAAGCAAATCGACAACGAAACCGATTTCGACGAAGACGAAGACAACCAACAGGTATCGCTTGAGTCTCGCAGATCAGGAGAAAGGTCAACATTGTCTTGTCGCACGAAGCGGGAAAGTGTTGTCGACGGGTTCTTGCGAAGAAGACGACTCGATCGTAAGTCTTCTCGTTACTCTGTGTTTCTGTCTCGTCGCAAGAACTGATGTCTTTATTCTCTCAGTTCACGGTCTCGTGTTCCTCCTGCTCTTCGACAACTGGCATCAAGGGCTCATCCTGTCGAGTCCAATCCAACAACTCTCGTTACTGCACGACTTGGTTGAAGAAACAAGGTGAATTGCCAGGAGTCCCAGGATACGGACCGATCGGCCTCAAACCATGTAGAAAATATGGCACTTGGGATATCGTAGAAGTGTGAACAAACAGTGAGGAGAATAGTGTAAATATGGGTTTTCGGGGAACAAGCGTGCGAGAGAGAGAGGGAAAGAGAGAGAGCCATTAGAGCTAAGAGGAGATTGAGCAAAGATTTCGGAAAGAAGAGGTCTCGTCGGTTCGATGAAGGGAAGGGAGAGGAAGCAGTGATTCTGAACTTACGGGTTTGGTAAATCGGAATTCCCATTTTAAGCCATCATCGCGACCCTTTCCAACTCCGCTGGCCGTAACAGAGTTGCCAATCTATGCCACTCAGCCATGCTGTTGCTCAGGCTCGCCTTTCCAGCCCGGTCTTGCAGGAATGCGAGAACATTGAGGACGCCCTCTTCTTCGTCACCGATAGGCTCGTTGTCCTCCTCGGTCCACAGCACCATGGCATCGAACGGTGCATGCTTCTGGTCTATCTTCGCAACGACTCCTCCTCCCGCTACGATCCGAACGAATCTTTCGGCACTGCCTCCGTCGATAAGCCACTTGCGGTCGACGACTTCGAAAACCTTCAGAAATGGGAATTTGGTGCCGTGATGTCCGATTTCGGCAATGCCGGAAGAGATGTCGTCAGCCACCCTCGCGTCGCAGAAGTCGAGGGCGAGGTGGAGCAATCCCAGAGAAGGTAGATGCCGCGAACAGCTTGAGAGGAATATGGGTTCGACGAGTACGCGATAACCTAGGCGCGACAATGATCGTAGTTTGACGAGGGAGTGATGATCCTGAAAGCGGAAATCCGATGTATCGACGTCGCCACGATCCGTGGTGAATTCGATCTGTAGCTTCTCGAGAGTGTTTGACACATTCTGAGCGAAGTCGAGAGCCGAAGAGTGTACTTTGAGAGCGGAGATAGACAGTGAGGTGAGATGTGGAGGAGGAAGGGGAAGATTTGTCGAATAGAGCCTGGAGAGATCGATACCGTCCGACGTTCTAACCTCCAACTCCCGCACCGTAGGTACCAGACTAAGGCCATGCCTGAGCTGCACGAGGCCTTCCCCAGTCCTGTCCTCATCGGCGAGGGCTTCGATCGCAAGCCTACGAAGTTTGGGGAACATTCGGATCAAGCGAGCAGATGGCCATTTCGAGCCTGCGTAGACCTTGAACGTAACGTTCCGTATTTTTGAGAAGACTTCGAGGAGGACCGATCGTTGTGATGCGTTCAGCGGGTCGGAGAGGTCGGGTTCGTCCGGCTCAAGGATTGGGAAATTATTGGAGGCAATCCAGAGGGTGCTGAGACGAGGTGAAGATGCGAGTTGGTTGAAGGCCATATTGTGGTGGAGTGTGGGCGAGTTTGGAAAGTTCCTGTAGAGTTTGGCGGTCACGAAGCAGTGAGATCGAAGGCGAGCAATTCGCAGAACGAAGATGGAGTCGAGGATCTTGTCGAGGTGCAACTCCTGCAATATCTCCTACCGACATATCAGTGCGGTAAGAAACTCAAGGTTTTGCTAGACTCGGACGCGCCCTGAAGACGAAGGGAGCTGAGATTTCGCGCCAACTCATCGAGACGAGCGAGAGAGCAGAACACTTCCATTCAACGTGATGAGGTCAGAGACGTCGGGATGGAGGTCTGGCGATTTAGCGAGGTCCTTCATCGTGCTCTGATAGCTCTGATCTGCTTCGAAGCATTTGCGAGCGATTGTCGTTTTCAACTCGGTCGGAAGAGAGTCGAGCGTCCTCCGAGATACCATGCTATCGAATCGAAAGGTCAGCATCAAGCAGCGCTTCGGATTGGTCGAGGGGGTTTGGTGGTCACTCACATTCGAGAACGAGGGACGAGAGCGATCGATAAACAACGTTTAGAGCTGGAGAAGTGCGTCCACCAGTGGTATGAGGCTTCTCGAGAATTTGGTGTTCCTTTGGAGGGCTATAGACAGTCGTAGGTAGAGTCGAGTGAGCTGTAGGAGGTCAAAAGGATGATCAATCGTTTGATCTCTTTCTATCACCTCAACTCCAACCTTGATCCCCGAGACTAGCACAAGAGGTTGCCAATAGTACCAGTACTCCACCACGAACCAACAAGCCCTCAACGCGCCAGAATGGACGCACTCAGACCCATAACTCGAAATCTCCCAACTTTCGTCTCGGATCCTCTCGAAGCTCTCTTAGGAAAGGTGAGTCATTGTTCGATGGTATCAGGGTGACTGCAAGAAGCATTTGGCTGACTTTGATCTGCTTTTCGTAGGAATGCTACACCACTTTGATCTACGACACCAACATCCACTCCTCGGAATGCCTCAAACTCGCAGTATCTAAGGTACTTGGGGTCGGTATCATCGCGGGAGGAGCGGTCGTAAAGGTCCCTCAGATCGTTTCCGTCGTGTCGGCCAAGTCCGCTCGAGGATTGAGTCTTTCGAGTTATCTCCTCGACACAGCAGCGACAGCTATCACGGTCGCTTACAACGTCCGAAGCGGTTTCCCTCTTAGCACCTACGGAGAGATGATCTTTCTCCTCGCTCAAAACGTATGTTCTCGAAATACTGAAGTTCTCTCGCTCGATTCGTCTGACTCATCGAATCTTCACAGGCGGTACTCATCACTCTCATCACCGCTTACAATCCTGGACCGACACTCAGTCGACTCCTCCCTATCGCTGCGACATTCTCCTTCTTCGCCTACTCCCTTTCTTCCTCATCTCTCGTTCCCGCAACACTGCTCTCGACTCTCCAGACCCTCACGATTCCTCTCTCCCTTTCCTCAAAAGTCCCCCAGATCCTCTCCAACTACCGAGATGGTTCGACCGGTCAACTTTCAGCTTTCCTCGTTTTCAACTCGCTCGCTGGATGCCTCGCTCGAGTCTTCACCTCGATGACCGAGACGAACGATCCTCTACTCATCGCTGGATTCGCTGGCGCGGCACTATTGAACGCAGTAATTGCGATCCAGTACCTCGTCTACTCTGGAAACAAGGAGCAAAAAGTAAAGGTTGAGGAAAGCAAGTACGAGGCAATTACCGAGAGGAAGACTGTGCCAGAGATTGGAATTGGACGGGCACCTAGCGAGTCAGCACAGGGAACTCCAGTGAGGAAGGCAACTCCTGGCAGAACGAGTTCTCCCGCGAGTGCTCGGTATGTTAGGAAACTTGATTAGATGAATGATATTTAGCAACAATGTACGATCAAGAAATAGAATGGAGATGAGTAACAGCTGTGACAGAGAGAAGTGCGAAGAATGGTCTAATTTGGAAATCCGACGTTCGTTATCACCGACTTGAAAGGAGTAGTCCGACTCCTTCAGTCACCACCAAATTGCTCTTTTGTTATCGATCAGTCTCTGAGCTTCTTCCTCCGCTTTCTCCTTCTCCTTCGCCGCTTGTTTCTCCTCTTCTTTCCTCCTCTCTTTCTCCGAACTTCCTCGATCCTCCTCTGAAGAAGTTTCTCGTTCTTGCGCTGACCCAGTTAACACGGCGAGAGCTGGAGAGAACATCGATCGCGAGTTCCGATAGCTCCATGGCGCGACTTCTGCGAGAGGATGTCGAACGGGAGAGCCATATTCGGATGGGTCCCAAGGCGGCGCCGTCGAAAGGTGTGTCTCAATCATCTCACGAGTTCCGATCGTCGTGTAGAGTGAAATGGCGTAACAACTAGGTAAGGGCACTATATCAAAGAATCGATGAGAGTCAGTCGACGAGCTACCGAATGAGGATCTTGCGAAGCTTGACTCACTCCAAAAGGCAAAGTGAATGAGCGAGTAGGCGGATGAGTCGTTGTAGAGTAGTGAGAGAATAGCTGAGATAGAAGCCGGAACGGATTGGTCAGGATTTCGAAACGATGTTGAGACGAAATCTTGGCTTACCTCCTGCCAAAGCTGGTATTGCGGTGTATGCTGCCGTTTGAAGTGCCACGAAGATCAGACGATTCAAGATACCGTCGGCCTCCTTGACGATGCCGACTCGTTGTTTGAGCGAGAGGAAGAGCGCAATCGAAATCGAAATGTCGGTCGCGGCAGACGTCCAAAGCCACATAGCTACACTATTGTTGTACCCTATAGAGATCTTGTGCAAGGTATCACTCCAGATCTATCGTCGCAAGAGTCAGTATTTGCGCGATGCTGCATAGTTGACGATTCGAAACTCACGAGGAAGGCGGTCACCGTCACTAGAATGCATCCGATAAAGGAGGCTAGCGACAATGCGAACATCGACATCAAGAACATGTTGCGAAGCCAGCGTCGATGTATAAGCTAAAAGCGTTTTCGAGCCGAGTCAATAATTCGTCGAATCAACCAGAGAACGGACAAAACTCACGACTGAAGCTCGAATACTCAGGAATCCTTGACTGACGAGACCGCACAGACCAGCAGACAAAGGCATGATGAAATCTACCGGCCAACCGATCAGGATCCGAGTCGGACTGCGATCAATCGTAACTTTCGGGAGTAAAAAGAAAGTCGAATAGACGGAGAGTCAGTGTCGCCTCGAGAGTAAAATACAGAGAACGACTCACTCATCCAGTAGAAATTGTCGAGAAAAGCCAGCACGTTGTAAGCCGTCACTAATGCAAAAACTAACCAAGTAGTTGCCTTCACCTCTCGAGCGAATTTGGCATACGTCTCCCCTCTAACAGTCTAATTCATACACCGGCGCCGCTCACTTTTATGAGTATGCGGGAAGCTGGAATACTCAGCTCGAAAGTAGGAACGCTTACATGTATAAACATTCCAACGTAAATCCCGTAAACAACGAAAGAGATCTGCCACGCAGCGCACTGAGGGCCGAGTAGCAGTACCGTGTCGCGTGCAGCATGTACAGGCTTGAAATCCGGGTCGAAAGTAGAACGAATCTCCAACACTGAGTTCATCTCGAAGCGGTTGTTGTAGGCGAGGTTTGCTTGTCGACTTGTAGTGTTACTGATGCTTGTCGAGTTTGACTAGAATCGCCGGAACGTTGGGAGGATGTTGAACAGAGATGGCTGAAGAGTATGATCGGGATTAGAAGTGGAGAAGTAGGAAAGAAAGTAAAGCGAGAATTCGAGCAGGTCTCGATTGTCTCCAAGAACGATGATTGAACAGCTGACAGGAATCCCAAAATTACCTTCTATAGGGCGTCGAATCGCTCTCAGAGGAACGAATAACTGCGCATAAACTTCCTGAGTTGAGAGAAACGACGTGAGAAAATAGCTGAATCGCCAGCTCACCTCTCTACCTCAACACGTTAGCCCCTCGCGACGTGAAGCAGTTCCACGCGATTCGACATAAGGAGAGAGTGAACATAGGTTGTGTACATTGACAATGTGATGATGCAGATCTATGGAGTTGAGCTCTACTCTCTACTTGCTCTTCTTGAGGTCGTTGATCTTCTTGTTCGCTTTCGCTTCCGCCGCCTGAACGTGTTTGGCCTCTCTCGACGTATCGTTTCCACTGCGAAGTCGATCAAAGAGAACGGTTCAGTGACCCTTATCAGCGGGAGGATATGCGAAGCTGTAAAACGAGCAGGACCACTCACCGAATAAGGTGGTGAAGGCCGTTGGCAGTCTTGAAGAGACCTAAACGCGCGATCGGAGTGATTAGGCAGCTTGTAGATGTGCAGGAGAGAAGGACTAACCGATAACCAGCGGAACTTGGAAGAGGTAGAAAATGTACCGTTGAGTTTGGGTCATTTCGTCTGCACAAGGAGGGAAGCGATCATTGAGTTAGCGGATAGCAGGGAAAGCTGGAGAGGAAGTGAAAGAATGAAAGAAGGAGGAGGAAAGACCGAAAAATCATGAGAGAAAAAAAGGAGCATATTTGGAAGACTGGTCAGAGAAGAGATCAGACTCACTGAAGAAGGGGTATGGAAAGATGCCCGAGTTCTTTGCAGCTGCATACTCCATCCAAGAGACGTATGCAACGACAGCGGTAGTCGAAAGGGCCATCGGTCTCGCAGCCTTCGGGAAAGGAGGACTAAAAAGGAGGAAGTCGAGCCAAAGGAACACTGCAGGGAGACCATGGATCGATATGTCGAGCTTGAGAGGGAGGTAGAAGTCGGGATTGGGAGGAACGAGGAGGGAAGGGTCGATAAGCATCAAACCCCAATACATGACTGAAACGAAACCTTCGACGGGAACGGCGAGGATGGCGAGGGAGGTCTTGAGTCGTGCGAAGAGATTGATCGAGGGGAAGACGTCTTTGAGCAAGGCGAAAGCGAATGTCGCCCATGAGATGCCGAGTCTGTGGAAGGAGGAAGTGAGGGCGTGAGTTCGCCGACGAGCGCAATCGTTTCAGCTTGGGTTTCGATGGAGTGAAGCGCACGATAAGATCGTCAAGTACTGCCATTGTCCACCGTACTGACTCCTCATGAAATCTGAGATGGGAGAGGGTTTGAAGAGTTGATGGAAACTCCAACAGAGCGAGGCAAACGCTACGGCATGCAGTACGATTGCCGGAGTGGACCGCGGGACAGTTTCGGGAAAGGACATAGGTATCGACTGGGGGGAGTAGAATGGAGGGTCAGAAAGTCAACTTCATGAAAATGACGAAACCAAAAAAGCGAATTCTCCTTCATCTCTACATCTCACATCGTCTCCCGAGCACCACTAGATCAATTCAAGAAGACCAGAGAACTCATACAATCATGCCAGGTAAGCATTCAGCTCGATTGCAGTCTTTCACAACTCTCACTTGATTCTCATCAATTAAATTATCTTCGAATCCGTTGACAGGAACAGCCGCAGATCTTACTACTCCCCCAGTCACGGGTACTCCCGCTCAAGCTTCGGCTAAAGCTACCTCACCCATCGATGCACCGAATGCAGGCAAAGCAGCAAAGGCCCTCGCTTCTCGAAGAGAGAGCGTCACAATCTCAAACTCTGCTACCAAAGCGAAGGAGGACGCAGCAGAGACCAAGGCAAAGTTGAGGGAATTCGTACAAGATGACCGTCACTTCAGTTTGGTCCGGTAAGAACTCATTCCCTTCACACTTTCTGTCGTTCAACCGTTCCCGCAGTTTTTGCAAATTTCGTTGCAATCGTATACTGACTATCTCTATTCTATGATGGAACAGAAACTTCCGCCTTGCCGATATCGTCACTCTCGGAAATGGATTCTGCGGTTCCCTCTCCCTCTTCTCCTCAGCTCAATACCTCGCAACGAACGACGTTACTTTCCTTTGGTGAGTTGCTTCCCCTCTCTGAATCATTATATAGTACTGAGTCGATAAAGTGCATCAGGTACGCGTTATCTTACCCCCTTCTCGGCATGATCTTTGATATTTTCGACGGAAAAGTTGCTCGATGGAGAAACGAGAGTAGCATGTTGGGTCAAGAACTCGACAGTCTCGCAGATTCCGTAAGTGTTCATCTCTGCTTAGAAAGCGTGTTTCAATCGATCTGAACGACGACTGAGCGTGAACCCTTGGATCTGGCAGATTTCATTTGGAGTAGCTCCCGCTGTCGCCGCCTGGACTCTCGGCCTTCGCACCATTCCCGACACTCTCGTCCTCACCTCCTTCATCTGTTCCGGTATCGCTCGTCTCGCTCGATTCAACGCAACCGTCGCTCTCGTCCCGAAAGATGCAACCGGAAAATCAAAGTACTTCGAAGGTCTCCCTATCCCCTCATCCCTTTTCATTTGCGCTGCCATGGCCATCTCCCTCAAGAACGGTTACTACGTGACGTCAGGAGGAAAGGGGCCTGGATTGCCTTTCGGTTTGATTAAACCTCTCGCTGTCGTCGGAATTGAACTGCATTGGGCGAGTTTAGTCTTTGCGTTCTGGGGAATGATGATGATCAGTAAGACTCTCAGGTGAGTGTCATTAGGCTTCCCGATTCGACCGAGAAAGATCAGGCGCTCACCTATTTCTTTCCCAATATTCACAGAATCCCCAAGTTCTAAGCGAACAACGCCATTCTGGAGTATCTTGAGATTCAGTTTCGTAGTCCACCTTACCACCTTATTCCCCTTCACTTCTTTCCCTGCTGTCTTCTCTCTCACCTCGTTTCCTCGGCAATATAAATGCACAAATACCTCACATTCTTCTCGCTCAACGGTTTGTCTCAGCCTCAGTGATCAGCCGACTTCATTTATAGGTCACACGTCACAAGTCCGGCTAGGCCGCGGACCATTTGAGCGGGGCCTCGTTGATTTTTTGGGCTCTCTCTTTCTTTCTCTCTTCCTCGTTTTACTTTGCTTCGGTGCTTAACCACAGAGCATCATGTTTTCTCGCGCTCTCCGTATTTCTTCAACTCGAAACGAGTAAGCCTCCTCTCTCGCTCTCTTTCTCGTCGAGGAACACCCACTTTGATCAAATTGACCTCCTTTCTTGGTTTTCAGGAGGCAATCTTCCTCTCCACCACCTCAAACTCATCAACCAGCGCTACCGGCTCTTTCAAGGAGCTCTAGCCTGCAAGCAGAACTTCCCGTCAGTTTCTCCTACCTCTTTTCTCGAGTCGCCGTTTGCCGCTCGACTGCTCGTTGAACCGTGAGACTGATTTGATCGACAAGCTACAATAGGTACATACTCTTGACCCGAAGATGAGTAAATACGCGCAAGGCAAAGCCGAGAAGAGGAGAGCGTCAGATGTGAGCTTACTTTCCAAGCGCCGAAGTTTCGTGTTTCTGATCTTTCCCCTTTTTTCATCACAGTCTGCGTATGCTACGAAATCAGCTGGTTATTGGGCGAAGACCAGCGAAGGTAGGGAAGCTTTGGAACGCTACGAGAAAGAAACAAAGAGATGCAAAGAGAGACAGAATCAAGGGTTGCAAAGCCGAACAGAGTTCTGTCAAATTGAATTAGTTCGTTCAATATCTTCCTGTATCTCTCTAGGACGCATAGCTTACAGTGAGATCGTAAATAGCACTCGCATTCGATTGCTGTACAGGTTCGTGAAGTCTTGACTACTTTCAGCGAATTTCTCGTCAGCTTACGAAAGTCCCCTCGTATAGCCACAATCTCCTATCAATGGTTCTAACGGATACAAAGAGCGAGCTAGGAGAAGTATGTTTGCGGTTGGACTGGAAGACTTCGATCGAGAACTGTTCTCAAGCTTGAAAAGTCATGTCAGTGATTCGGAGATTTTACAGCGTGAGCAAAGGATCGAAGGGAGATTGGCAAACGTGAAAAGACAGTTGGAGATGGATCAACGAGCTTTTCATGAGGAGGTGTGTTGCTCATTCGTCGTCAAGTTTTCAAGCTTGATACTCATCGTTTTGCGTCTTTTTCGTAGGTTGCGAAAGAATTCGAATCGGTAAGTCCTCTCCCTCTCATAGTCTATCCCCCCGTGACGAAGACATACTGAAAGCATCAATCTCGTCTTCATAGGGCGTCAGGCATCATCTCCGGAACTTTCAGCGAGATATCGACCAACTCATCCACTGTATTTTCCATCTTCGTCAAGACATGCTCGATTGCGCAGGAGGTCCAACGAGTGAGAAGGCGACTATCATGATCATGCTTGCCGCTCGTCGAGCCTACGAACTCGACATGATCCTACTCATTCGGTACTGGTTCATCAAACGCACCAACGAGATTCGACGAGCACCAATAGTAGAACACAACGAGAAAGCCGTTCGTCTGTTCTCACATTTCCCTTCGCTCGATTTCCATGCTAACGAGAACGACTGTCACTCCCTATAGATAATTCAAGCTTTCCAATTCGCCGAGACTCGAGCTCATCGAGAACTCACGACGGACGGTCTCGAGCACTCTTGTAATGCTCATTGCGATGATCACCATTCCTCAACTCGCTGTCCTTCTTGCCATATCCATGCATTGCATCTTTTCGAAATCACGAACGACAGGATTCACCAAAACGTGAGTCGATTTCACTTTCTCATTCACTTCGCTACTTCCTAAATGACATACGCCGAGCCTCGTACAGGTACTCGAACTCGGGCTTTATCGAATCGTACGTTTTCTCGGTATTGTTGACTAGCGTTCGCGAGCTCATCGTCAATCGCTGTGATTCGCAGGGCGATACTCCCGACACGACAGCTAGCAAGTTGAACGCCCACTACTACTTCATCGCTTTTGCTTGTGTGATCGCCACCTTGAGACAAGACCTTCAATTACACGAGAACTCGCATGCACGACAAGACGCGCGCGATAGGGTGAGCTTTCGAAAGCTTCTCCTTCTTCTCTTGTTCCAGCTAACTTGGACGATGCTTAGATGTTCCTCTTACTCAACGATCTCTACAAGCACTACATGGAGCAACGACCGTTGAACGTGGAAAAGGTAAATCCTCGTCGCTTTCTTTTTGCTCAGAAATCTCGTTTATCAAACCCCTTTGATCCTCTTTGCAGGCAAACGAGATCTACCTCAGATTGAAGGACACCTGGCTTCACGTACATCATGCCGATATCGTCAAGAAGATGGGAGAGCTACAGCAACAGACCGTCGACAACGCGAATCGAAACGAATCTTCTCCTCACCCTTCTCAGCTTCAATTTCCTCCTCCACAGCCGACTCTACACCCTCGTCCTGCCTCAGTGTCTTCCGTTCGCCAACAGACTGCCGCTGTCGCCTCTCACGATCCGCCGAACAACGCTCAAAATGGAGACCAAGATCATTCCGCTCCTTCCCATTCCAGAAACTGTCAAAACTCTGCTCCGACTCCCAATCGCCCTCGCAAGATCACCCCGTCCTCACGCGACATCGCTGACCCATTCAACGAACTCCCTGCACGGCGTTCCCCGATACGCAGTCGGTTCCGAGAAAGCATCCGTACACTCCCTCGAATCGATACAGCACCTTCCTCTCCCGTCATGTCCGACGACGAAGACTCGCACGATTCGGCTTACGTTACCGCAAGTCCAGCAATGGGCGATCCGTTCGGTGGAATGCGCTTCTTCGACAATCCCCCTCCTCTTCCTTCTCACGTTCAAAATGGAGGAGATTCGAGCGGCTTGGTGCACTCGTTGAATTCGGTCGGAGAAGAACGCGAAGGAGAGAGAGGCAGAGGAGTAGCACGAGTAGATTGGGGCAGAGACATAGGAAGACGTTCTTCGACTACTACTCAAGAAGTCAACAATCTCTACTCGCCAAGCGGGGAAGGACTCGAAGAAGATAGAGGCAGAGGCAGAGGAGTCGCACGAGGAAATTGGCCTTGGGGCAGAGAACCAGGAAGACGTTCTTCGACTACTACTCAAGAAATCAACAACCTCTACTCGCCAAGGCGACGAGAGAGCAGGAGCGTCAGTGTTCACAGACCCTCGGCTGCTTAGCTTTTGCCTTGCCTTGAACCATAATGTACCTTTGTTAAATTTGTGTACTTTTATCGTAAAATAGGAAATGCAGTCCTCTTCTCTTTTGTCTCCCTCACCTCGATGATTTGATCTGTTGACGCACATGAGAGGATTGAGTAGGCGAGATAGCTCTCGAGATTACGAAGAATGATAACGAGTTAGCGAAAGAAGGAGAAAGAGTCCAGCTCGATTACGAGGGTATGCAAAAACGATGATAAGAAGTAAGTACGAATGATCGGGGGGTATCAATGCGAGGAGAGAGAAAGGTGCAACGGAACAGACATCTATGAGGAACGAGCGAAAGGAATGCGAGAGGGGGAGATCAAGAGACCAAAAGAGAACGCTCTTTTAATCAACATCCTCACCAGTAAGACTCCAATGCATCACCGTATTCCACAATTCCCCGTCTCCCCTTTCCCTCTCACTATACTCCTCCTCCTCCCTTCCCTCCTGTTGAAGTTCCATCAACCCTTCCCTAGCGCTAATCAACTGATTCGTGAAACTGCTCAACTTCGCACAAGCTCCTACCGTGCTGCTTCCTACTCCTGGTACTCCCGTCAAGAACAATTGAGACTTGGTTACGATCAACTTGTCGAGGATCCCGAGTAAGCCGGAGTCGAGGGTGCCAAGATTGAGTCGAGGAGGAGTCGAGTCGGAATCGTCGAGATTTGGAGGAAGGGAGGAAAGAGTCAAATTGGCGAGTTTGGAGATTAAGGCGGAAGGTAATCGAGACGTTGTAGGATCGAGATTCGAGATGATTGATTGTTCTTTCGCAAAAGTCGTCAACCTCAACCCACCTTTCGAGAGTTTATCGAAATCCTTCAAAAACTTCCTCATCGCTTTATGATGGGATTCGGTGACTACTTTTGCGAAAGTTCCAGAATGTGCCACCACTCCTTCTTCCTCTTCGACTCCTCCCCCTCCTCCGAGTGAGGAATCTAATTGTTCGATTGGGTAATCGGTTGCGAGGTAAACGTTTTTGATTTCTGGATGGAGTTGTTTCAGGGACAAGATCTTTTGAAGGAGGGATTGAGAGCAGGGGAGGAGGTTCGAAGGAGTGAGAGTTTCGGTTCGCCAGTGAATCGAGATGAAGGGTGAGAGGGAAGACGAGATCTCGTCTGCCAGATCAGACCAGATTTGAGCGTAAGGGAAATGGGCGAAGGGAAGGGGTTCGGAAGGAGGTGGAGAATCGGAGGATGAGGAAGAGGAAGTGAGGGAGATGGAAGATGGGGACATGATCGGGAATCGCATTTCGTAATTGAACGCGAGGACGTCGGGTGAGGAATAATCGTAATGTCTCGAACTTGATGCTCTGGATGATTTCGATCCTACTTCCGAGGACAAGAGGGTGTTGATGACACTCTGTCCGAACCCTAGTCGACCATTCTCGGATTTGTGATAACCTTCTGGAGGATAGATTGCGAGAGGGGAATGAGTGTTGAAATCCAATTTCGAACGAGGCGAACGTAGGCAGAGGTTACGACTTGGTTTGGAAGGGATCGTGAAGGGGTCGGCGGAACTATCGATCTCGACCGCTCCTTGAGGGTATAATCCAGGTTTAGCATTCACCATCGAAACGACTTGGGCGGAAGGAGGCGGGTCTCGTTGTTGAGTCCAGAGGAGGAAGTCTTCTTGAGAGATCGTGGGGATACCGAGGGAGGAAAGGGAATCGGGTGAATAGTAGAATGAGAATGGGTGTCGGTAACAAGTGCCGAGTCGAGATTTCGATACGTTTGGGAGGACGAGGGTACGGTTGAGGGATAGAGCGAGGAGTCCGAGTTGATACAGATGTTGTTGAGCTTTCGTTTCTTGTTCGCCTAAAGGAATTTAGGGGGGAAAGAGTTAGTTGAGATTCTACATTTCAAAAAAAGAGAAAGTGTTCACCTAGCCAAGCGGGTACGAGGAATTGACAGCCATGACCTTGAGTAGCACCACATATTTGACGATCTAGGATATCTGCCGGGATCTTGTCCAACCTTGGAGGAGCGAGAGGGTTTGGTTTATCTGGTTCAGGAATTTCTGCGACCAACGGTGGTCGATCCAACACTGCTGCAGCTTTCCTCCCTCCCCTATTCCTACTTCTACTACCGCTTTCTGAGTATTCCGATTCTGCGTCTAGTCCATCGAAGTCTTCTTGATCATCCTCGTCTGCCCCGTTATGGATTTCTAGTAATCTCAGTTTGTCCAACGCAGATCTGTCTACTTTTGGTAACTCTTGTTGAGGTAGGCCTATACGTTGTAATGATTCGTTTGTCGAAGTAGTCGAGGACGAGTAGGAGTGGTGGAGGTAGATTATGCACACTCCCATTCCAGCTAGAATGAACCATCTTCTGATCCCAGTCCTCCCTATTCTACCCGATAACGACCCTGTTATTGTTGACATCTAGCTGTCTGTCGAGGGTTGAAGTGGATTGAGTTGGTGGGGGGAGTGGAGGAGAGGGAGACAAGAGAGAGGAGGGGGAGAGAAAGGGGAGAATAAGTTGTTTCGTGCACAGTTCTTTCGTGATCGGTCGTTTAGTATAGCATTAGATTCGTTTGATGGTCGTCTGTCGAGTATAAAGTGTAGAGTAGTAGTCCAACTTTGGACTTCATCTTTTTCAAAATCTATCCATTTCGACTTTGTTCGCAGTTTTGCACCAAAAGCGCTGTTCAAGCGCATCTATCCACTCTTCCAACTCATAATCAGCTATACCATCCTCGACTGATCAACCTCCTCCTCTCGCTGTTGGTTGATCAAAAAAGCTCGACCTCCTTCATCTCCATCTCTCACCCTCGTACCCGCACTCCCTTAGAAGATAGAAGATGGATATCGCCCACCCAGTATCATCCTCTATCACTTCAGTTTCCTTCACCTACCTCTCGTCGAAAGATGTCCGAAACATTTCAGTTAAACAAGTTACAAACCCTTCCTTGTTCGACAACTTGAACAATCCAAACGCAGGAGGATTGTACGACCCTGCATTCGGTCCATTGGGCAAAGGTGACATTTGTACGACTTGTCACTTGACGAGTTTTGATTGTCCAGGTCATTTCGGTCATATCGATTTACCTTCCTCTGTCTTCCACCCTCTCTACATGGTACAAGCCTTTCAACTATTGAGAGGTACTTGTACTTATTGTCACAGATTCTTAGTTGGAGAGATTCAGGTTAGTTGCAACTCTTAATCTTTCACTCGAAATTAAAGTTAAATATCGCTAATTCTTCCTCTCGTTCTCCTTAGCTCTTGAAACAAATCGCAAGGTTGACACTTCTCGAACACGGTCAAGTAGTCCCAGCTCTCGCAATCGACCAAATCTTCGTTCCTCCAACATCATCGAAATCCTCTCGAGGCGGAAAGAAACCTTCAGCATCTCAAAACATTGAAGATGCAGACGCAGGGGAGTCGACAGACGAAACGATTGAAGAGTTCAAGAAGAGATTGGATGAATTCGTTATGTTGGCGATCGAAAAGGGAAAGACTACGAATGGGATTAATGATAGAGGAAGGGATGAGTACAAGGAGAGTGGAACCGTGTTTGATGTCAGGAAGAAGGTCATCGCCGAGTTCTTGAAAGGGTTGAGTGGGAAGAAGAGATGTGAACATTGTGCTGCGTGAGTCTGCCATCTTTTCGCTTTGAAAACTGCAGTACGAGGATCTAAGTGGAAATCTCCGCCCTCTTGTAGCTACTCTCATCGCTTCCGAAAGGAAGGTCACACCAAGATTATCGAGTACTCTCTCGTTGCGAAACAAAAGGGAGTTCACAAAGCTCTCGGAGTGAAACGACCAAACGTCTTACGGGATCAAGCCTTACTCGTCGACAAGCCCAAGAAAGCTACTTCGAATGGAACGGACGTTGATGGGAGTGAGGATGGAATGGATGTTGATGAGGCGGAGGAAGATGAGGAGGAAGAAGATGAAGATGAGGAAGATGAAGATGAGGAAGCGATTGGAAATGTTAGAGGGAGACAAACGGAACGTATCGTCACTCCAGACGAAGTACGAGCGCACCTACGAAGACTCTTCTCGAACGAACAAGATCTAGTCACGTTGATCTACGCTCCTCACGGTCCCCTCGCCGCTCGCTCGAAACCCACTTCTTCTTCCCGCCCTTCCCCTTCGACTTCTTCTCGACCCGCCGCTTCCCCCGATATCTTCTTCATGGACGTCGTCTCGGTTCCTCCATCTCGATTCCGTCCCGCCGCTACTATGGGAGATCAAAAATTCGAGAACCCTCAAAACGGTCTACTCAACGCGATCCTTCGACAATCTCTCGTCGTCAAATCTACCAACGATCGATTGTTGAGAATGATGGCGAACCCGGAAGATTCAGAGTTCTTGGGAGAAGACGGGAAACCTAAAGTTGATCGAGGGAGGGTTACGACTCAGTTGTACGAGAGTTTGATCGAACTTCAATCGGCCGTCAACTCGATGGTCGATTCGGGGAAGAATCCTATGAGACCTGGACAAGGGAAGATGCCGCCTATGGGAGTCAAACAGTTGTTGGAGAAGAAAGAGGGTTTGTTCAGGAAGAACATGATGGTGAGTTCTCCCGTTTTCTCGTCCTTGTGAATTGCGACTCACGCTTCGTGTATAGGGTAAACGTGTCAACTATGCCGCAAGATCCGTCATTTCTCCCGATGTCAATATCGAGACGAACGAGATTGGAGTTCCTCCCGTTTTCGCAAGGAAACTTACCTTCCCTGAACCGGTCACTGCTCACAACATCAATCAGCTACGACAAATGGTCATCAACGGTCCTCATCAACATCCAGGTGCCAGTTTCATTCAGTTGGAAGACGGAAACTTGGTTTCACTCGTGAGTGACAACCACTCTATTTTCCTTTCAATTACCTCGCTCACTCGTTCCTCTCCTACGAATGACAGGATCGAATGACTCTCGAAGAACGTACCGCTCAAGCAAACAAACTTCTCGCTCCCGAATCCTCTGCTCCCGCTCAACGACTCGCTTCTTCTACTCGACCAGATGTCGGACTACCCCCAACTCGAACCCCTCAGATCAACCGAAAAGTTTACCGACACTTGCAAGATGGAGATATCGTCATCCTCAATCGTCAACCGACACTTCACAAACCTAGTATGATGTGCCATCGAGTCAAGGTTTTGAAAGGAGAGAAGACAATCAGGATGCACTACGCCAATTGGTGAGTTCACTCTCTCTTGATCTGTCCACTGTACGTACGAGCTAACGTACTGGAGCTTTCTTCAGTAACTCTTACAACGCCGATTTCGATGGAGATGAGATGAACATGCATTTCCCTCAATCCCTCGTCGCTCAAGCTGAGGCTCGATTGATCGCCAACACCGATAATCAATACCTCGTACCTACCTCTGGAAATCCTCTCCGTGGTTTGATTCAAGATCACGTCGTTTCGGGAGTTTGGTTGACCAACAAAGATACCTTCTTCACGAGGGAGCAGTACTATCAGTTGATCTATGGAGCGCTGAGACCGGAGGAGGATTATTCGGGTGAAGGAACGGTCAAGACTGTTCCTCCAACAATCTGGAAACCTCAACCGTTGTGGACTGGTAAACAAATCGTGAGTTGTGGAATCTTTCGAATGATCTCAGATTGCAATTTGAGCTGATCCATTTCGTTTCTGCCTCACAGTTCACGACCCTACTCAAGAACATTCAACCTCCTTCGATGGCCGGTATTCACTTCACCTCGAAAGGCAAAGTTCCCGCGAACGCCTGGTCAATCTTCCCGGAAGAAGGAGAAGTTCTCGTTCACGACAGCGATCTCCTCACCGGTATCATCGACAAAGCCCAGATCGGAGCCTCACCTTACGGTCTCGTTCACTCAGTCTTCGAACTCTACGGTCCCGAAGTGGCTGGAAAACTCCTCTCTATCCTCTCCCGTCTCCTCACCAAGTTCCTTCAAACTCGTGCCTTCTCCTGTCGAATGGACGATCTCGTACTCAGCGCTCAAGGTAACTCGGATCGAAGAAAGATGCTCACCACCGTCAACACGAAAGGACTTGATGCCGCTCTCAAATACACTGGATTATCATCAGCCGATCGATCAGATCCTGCGACTGCCGATGATCTTCGAGCTCGATTGGAGGAGATCCTTCGAGATGATCACAAATCTGCTGGACTCGATGCGACGGTCGAAGGAGAAACGAACCAAGTCACGACTCAACTCATCAAACAATGTTTACCGAACGGACTCGTCAAACCTTTCCCTCACAACAACATGCAAACGATGACGGTTTCAGGAGCGAAAGGATCCAACGTTAACGCGAGTCAAATCTCGTGTCTCCTCGGTCAACAATCCCTCGAAGGTCGACGAGTACCGACCATGGTTTCCGGAAAGACTCTCCCTTCGTTCAAGGCTTTCGAAACGGCTCCTCGTGCAGGAGGATTCGTCGCTGGTCGTTTCTTGACTGGTATCCGTCCCCAAGAGTACTACTTCCATTGCATGGCAGGTCGAGAAGGATTGATCGATACTGCCGTCAAGACGTCTCGTTCAGGTTACCTTCAAAGGTGTCTCATCAAACATCTCGAAGGTCTTCGAGTGCACTACGATCACACGGTTCGAAACGCCGATCATTCGGTTCTCCAATTTCACTATGGAGAAGATTCGCTCGATGTCACGAAACAAAAGCATCTTCACCAATTCGAATTCGCCATCAAGAACATGGAATCGATCGTCGCTCGTTACAACCCTCGAGCACTCGTGGAGAAGACTACCCCGATCGAAGACATCCTCGGCGAGTCAGCGATGAAGAAGGTTCTCAAGCATCCCGAATCCAACGATCCCCTCCTCTCAACCCTCTCCCCTTCGACCGTCTCTGGTGCCGTCTCGGAACGTTACGCTCGAGCAATCGAAGATTTCATGAAGGACCCGAAACAACGATTGATCAAACCGAGAAAGAAGAAACACATGGAGGATTGGCCAGCTTACATCAAGAGAGACTCCCTCGTCTCGCAAGATCACTTCCGTTCGTTGATGCACATGCGATACATGAAGAGTTTGGTCGAACCGGGAGAAGCTGTCGGTCTCATGGCGTCTCAAGGGTAAATCGACTTCTTTGCTATCTTTGCTTCCCTCGCTTCTTTTACTGACTCCTCCTTTTCTCTCTTTGCAGTGTCGGAGAACCTTCCACTCAGATGACGTTGAACACTTTCCATTTCGCTGGTATGCTCTCTCTTCGTTCCTTTGACTCTTTCTCGCCTTCACTAACTCGCTCCGTTCTTCTCAAAAGGTCACGGAGCTGCCAACGTTACTCTCGGTATTCCTCGTCTTCGTGAGATCGTCATGACCGCTTCACAAGATATCAAAACCCCTACGATGAACCTTCCGATCCTCGAAACCGTCTCCGACGACCGTCTGAAAACCTTCTGCCAATCTTCTACCCGACTCGTTCTCTCCCAAGTCCTCGACGACGTTCACGTCTTCGAACGACTATCTCCCAAAACTTCCGAAACCAACTACTCTCGACAAAAGACCTACACGGTTCGACTCAACCTCTTCCCTCGTTCAGATTACGAAGCCGAGTACTCGATTCAACCAGAACAGATCTTCGTCGGTATCACCAAGACTTTCGTTCCCATGCTCGACAAGGCGATTCTCAAAGAGATCAAACAGAACGATAAGGAGATCAAGAGTCAAGCGGGAGATATGGGTAAAGGGAAGAAGGAGAAGAAGAGAGGGGGCAAGTCGAGCGGAGCTGATGAGGATGGTGCTGGAGAAGCCGATGCGGGAGTCGTTGGACGAGATGATGGAGAGGAAATCGATGGAGATGCGGATGACGAGCGAAGGCAACGTCAAGGGGACGAAGAGGCGACTTATGATGAAGATGAGGATGACGACAAGGAAGATGATGCCGAAGAAGCGCTCGAGGCCAAGTTCAAGGAGGATGAAGAAGATCGGGAATCGAGTGATGAAGACGATAGTGATTCGGAATCTGAGGATGAGGAGGTGGTCGCGAAACGCTCAAAGGCCGAATCGCTCGAACGTATGAAGCAACTCGAGCGACGTGTCGGTGAAAGCTCGCGTTACATCAACAAGCTCACCTTTGACAAGGAGAAGGGAGAATACTGCGAATTCGAACTCGAGGTAAGTCTCTCTCTCGGCATTTTCCCGCCCTCCTACTTCGTTTGTTGATCGCTTTCATCTCTCTCTAGTTCTCATCACAAGCCCACAAACTCCTTCTTGTCGGTATCGTCGAAGAGGTCTGCAGAAACGCCATCATTCACGAAGTTCCCGGTATCGCTCGATGCTTCGTCGCCAAAGCTGCCAACACGAATGCTGCCGCTCAACGAAACGCCGTTACGGAGGGAGTCAACCTTCGCGCTCTGTGGAACTTTGGAAATGGAGTCGTCGATCTCAACCGACTGAGTACGAACGATGTCGGAGCTATCCTTCGAACTTACGGTGTTGAAGCGGCGAGATCTTCCATCATCAACGAAATGTCGGCAGTCTTCTCAGTCTATGGTATCGGTGTCGATTACCGTCATTTGACCGTCATTGCCGATTACATGGTGAGCTGTTTCCGTTTCTCTTTCCGCTTCCAAGTCCTACCGATCAACATTTCTTTCCCGCTCACAGACATGCGAAGGTGGATACAAACCTTTCAACCGAACCGGTCTCTCGAACAATTCTTCCCCCTTCCTCAAAGCTTCCTTCGAAACTACCGCCAATTTCGTTGCCGAAGCAGCGCTTCTCGGAGACTTCGACAACATGGTTGGACCCTCAGCGAGGATCGTCGTTGGTCGAACACCGGAAAGTGGTACTGGTGCTTTCGCGATCAGGAGTGTGGTCGAAGCAGCGGCGTGAGAAGGAGAGGAGGAAACCTTTTTGTATCGCACTATCGTTTAATATGCAACTTCTTCTTTCGTTTGAGACTTTATCAAAACTCGTGAGCTGTCTTCAGAGGGTCCCGTTACGGACTGTCCTAGGTCGCGAGCTAGCGAAGAGAAACTTGAGATTCAAGTTTTTCATCTCTTCACGTCCCTCACTTCGCTGTGATCCTGTTTGCTCGCTCTGTCACTAGCTCAGACTCTTTTTTATCGATTCTAAGGAGGCTCACGACACCTTAGCAAGCCAGCATGTCGGCCCCGCTTCAGTTGACTTTGGGCATCATCAAACCTTCCGTAACAGCTCACCAGCCTCATGTACAAGGTCAGCTCGCTTCTTGAGCATACTACTGAGCTGCAGCTGACAAGCTGAACAACTGTAGATATCATGCGAGTGATCAAGAAGAGTGGACTCGAGGTAAGTCCATTTCGTCCCCTTCGAGATCGATGGGAGGCATGCTGAGCTTTGTGATTCGCACACTTACAGATCGTACGGACGAAGCGGATATTCTGGCAGGAGAAAGATGCTGAACAGGTTCGTCGATTTCCCAACTTCGACACAATTTTCCTACTTTCTGAACCTTACTTCCCTGATTTGCAGTTCTACGGCGAGCACAAAGGTACGTTGATGATTCTGTAACTCGTGTGTCCAAGAGTTGTGGCGCCACTGACGCTCGCTTCTTCGCAATCCTCGCGATTCCTCAGGTCGATTCTACTTTCCTCGACTCGTGAGCCTTCTCCTTGCTTTCTCTGCCCGGAGCGCACGCTTTAACAGATCGTAGTACAGGTTCAACATGCGACATCGGGACCATTCGTTGCGCTGGCACTTTGCGGACCGGACGCGATCAAGCAATGGCGGAGTCTGATAGGACCTACTCACGTCTACAAAGCGCAGTGGGAGAAACCTGACACACTACGAGCAAAATATGGACTGAGTGATACGAGGAATGGGTTCCATGGTGAGTCCTGAAAGATTCCTCCTCGTTTCGCAAGAATCACAAATCAGGTCCTTGCGAAGCGATTTCACTCCTTCTCGTGCTGCTGAACCTCACTGACCTCTTCTTATTACTTTGTCTCGCAGGTTCAGATTCTCCCGAGTCGGCGGCGAAAGAGTTGGGGCAGATTTTCGAGGGATGGGATCAAACTTGGTGGATCGAACAACGGCGGAAAGAGCTGTAGTAGTAATCTGGCGAGACGATTCTGTATATATCTCTATGAAACATTTGACTCGAGAAGTGATGGCCGACGAAAGGGCGATTCGAGAGTGTGAAAAGTAGAGACCAGAATACAACATTTCGTTTTCTCCGAGGTATTTCGAAGTTCTGGTGAAAAATGCTGCCCAAGATCGAGATAAGAAGTTGATAACCAGCTACTGTGAATGATTCTATAATAAGGTAAAGAAGGATCAATAGAGTTCTACTAATCAAGCTGCAGTCGCCTCTCCTTCCCCTCCGACGGCTCCTCCTAATCGAGGAGGCGTATCCCCTCTCGGCACGGTCGCCCTCGTCGGTGATGGGCTCGCGTTGATGAAGGATTCCCAACCTTGTCCATTAAAGCTCGATTGACGTTGCCTCGGAGTTCCAGGAGCGGTTCCGAAAGCGTCTGAAGCTGAAGAAGCATCGAGTCCACCAATTGGAGCGGCGGATCCTAAGCCCGAGGAGAGGTAGGAAGAAGGTTTCGAGGGTTCGACACCTCCGAGGGAGGAAGCTGATGGATCGAAAGGAGTATCGAGGGCACGAGAGGTCGAGGGTCCAGAAGAAGTAATGAAGGGTGAAGAAGTGGTTCGGGATAGTGAAGGAGCTTGAGAGGGGGAGAAAGCGTCACCGAAGACGCTTTGGGCGAGTCCCCCCGCACCAGAAGAAGAAACAGGAGGACTATCTCCGGCATCCAAACCATTTCCGCCTCCCCCTCCTCCTGTACTGAACAACCGACGACCCTTGATCCCAGATCCGTCACCGAGAGTAGGTTGTGTCTTGCGAGTTTGGACTGGGCTAGGAGAGTGTGCGAGGAAGAGCATCAGATCTGCCGCTGCAACTTCATTGTTCTCGGCGCTACCAGCTCCTCCTCCTCCTCCTCCTCCTGGTGTCTTGGTCTTGTCTGGTGTCGCAGGTCGAGCAGGTGTCGCCGATGAAGAAGATGGGAGGGGAAGAGAGGTGTAGAGATAGTTGTTTGTAGGGTGACCATTGACCTGTGTTGAATTCGTCGGGAAAGAGTGAGACTGGGAGAGAGATTGAGAGAGAGTATGAGATTGTGGTTGTGGGAAAGCGTGATAGTGATGTGGAGGATGAGGGATAGAGTTGACCATTGGAAGAGGATGAGAACCGTTTGTTGTTGAATACGAAGGGCCGAAGGACTGTTGTTGGTGTTGCAATTGATCCTCTTCGCTTCCGCTGAGAGATGGATCGGAGGGAGCTCTCGCCATCCCCGTGAGAGCAGTTGCGGCATCGACGAAAGAAGAGAAAGTCGGATCCGCCGAAGAGACGGGTTTCGCAGGAGTTCCTCCGTTCGTAGTCTGCCGCAGAGGAGTGCCTTTCCTTGCTGAACCTGCTGCCGTCGATTTCTGTCGTTGGCGGGGGGTCGTTCCTTCCGTATTGCGACGTTTCGAAGATCGAGCATCGCTGGGCGATTCTTGTATTTTCGCAGATCTATACACGCTCGCTGTCGAGTAGGGTGATGGTTGTAGAGGGTTGTTGCCTACACTCGAGCCGTAAGGTGAAGCTCCACGTCCTTGTGTAGGGTCGATAGATCTCGTTCGTTTGTGAGCGGATCCTCCTCCTCCTGGTGTTCCTCCTCCTCCCGAGAGAACGGCTTCCATGTCGAGAGGTCGCGCTTCGTAATTGATCTGATACTGATAAGGTTGATCTCCCGAAGCCCCTTGAGCTGTTTGAGGTTGTCTCGAAGTCGAGGAAGAAGGATCTCGATTTTGAGGACTGTCGGCGGGGGACCCTTGTCGTTTGAGCGCTTCTTCCCGCAAGTGAGGTTCGATCACGTCTAAATTGACATCTTGCCATCCCCTTGAAGTCTTGAAGGAAGCTAGAGCGAGTCGATTCCGGAAAGCACGAGCGAGCTGTTTTCCAAAAAAGGGTGCGAAAAGATTTCTTATCCATCAGCTTGCGCCATCTCGCGTACAATTAGTATGGTTCATTGAGCTTACCTGTGCAGCTTCCGCACGTTTCAATACCTTGTCGACCCTCTGTTGTCGTTGTATCGCGTCCAACTCCTCCGCCCTCTCAACATCCTGTTCCCTAGCTACCGCTTTACCTTTGTCAATCCTTGACGCGTCCCCACTAGATTCATTAACTACTTTTTGATCTCCTCCAGGTATTGGCTGAGTAGTAGAAGGTAGTGGTCCTCCTCCCGAAGGTCCGAATAAGAAATCGAAAGCTGAGGATGCTCCTCTCGAGAGAGTAGTTGGACGAGGAGGGGCTAAGGATACAGGTGTAGAGGTAGTAGATCTGTTCGGATGCCCAGCGGAGCTAGTGGATGATGAGGATGTTGACATGGAGATTCTCGGTGAAGGAGCGAAGGAAGAAGTTGAAGTTGTCGTAGATAGGGATGATTGACTCGTGGATGCAATAGGTGTATATTGATGCTGATGCTGCTGCATGCGATCTATATCGATCCCGTGTCGTGCTGCTTTTTGTCGAGGATGGAGAAGTTTACGCGACTCGACTGTTCGCTTTCCTCATTGAGAGAAGGCTGTCGCAAGAATGAAAAACTTTATCTTCCTTTGCCCGCCTACAGAGCGTCGTAGATTCTCTGTAGCAGTAAAAGTACCCCGAGAGCCGGGAATTGCGGCGAACAAGCAGCAGAAGAACCTGTTCACTTTCGAAACGAGCGAGTCAAAACTTGCGAAACTCAACAGATCGCGCTTGGTGGGGATTGATACATTGTTGAAATGCAAATACGGCGACAAAACTAACGAAAGAGTAAGAGAGAGAGAGAGAGTAAAACCCAAGAATAAGAACGAGAGGAGGGGGAGAGGGAAACAGAGAGTTTTTTGCGAAATCCTTTTGAGGCGGAGAGAGGTAGTGAGTGATGCTAGATGACAAGGGCGACCAGTTGAAGGTGACTAAACAGTCGATAAAGAGCAGGAGATGCTGCTTTATGCGTCGGACCAAACAGCTTTTGCGGTTTCGTGGCAGAGATTGAGCTTCGCGAGAACCTTCATTCCAACCCCGCTTCAATCAGTGACCTATCTACTCCTCGATAGCAGCACTGAGAAGGACTCACATCATCGAAATCGACTGGGTTACCATGTTCGTGACTCGCGAACCCACATTGAGGAGAGATGCACAATCGATTCAAAGCTTGTTCGTGAGTTTCTCCAGTAGCCTTGGACATGAAGTCTGCCGCTTCGTTGATTCGCTTGATCAATTGGTCTTTGTCCTCCATCTTGGGGAACTTTGAGGAAACGAGTCCGAGAACTGCGGTCTTGTTCTTGGGGAGGTGAGCGAGAGGCTGAGGCGCGAACGAGGGTCAGTTTACACTCCTTGTGAGTGTAGAGAGAGGGAGGTGGGACTCACCTCGAATCCTCCTGCACGAGGAGTATCGAATTCCAAGTAGTAACAGTTGACGTTGATCTCTTGGAAGAGCTTGACGGCAATGCGATCGTAGCCTCCCCTACCAAAAGAAAAAGAGTGGTTAGTTGAAGATACTCTTCCGAAAGAAAGAGTTCCACTTACTCTGAGAAATGCATACCATCCTTGAAGTTACCTCGGCACAAATGTAATCCGACAGTCAGGTCCTTTGGTACATCACGTAGGCAGTCGTTGTAAAGTTTGATGTAGGAATCAAGAATAGGTTCCGACTCGACTCCTTCAGCCTTCATACCAGCCAACATATCTTCCGAGCACTGTTAACGACCAAAAGTTTGATCAGTCTTGTCCCTTCATCAGCAGTGCAAAAGAAGAGAGATGATAGACAACTAACGAAGTAAGCAAGAAGAGGATCATCGAATTGAACATTCCTACATCCAGCTTCATAAAGATCCGCCAATTCCTCCCTGTAAGCTTTCGCGAGATCGTTGAAAAAGTCCTCCTCGTTCGGGTACACGTTGTGGTCCCTCGCGTGTTCTCCATGTCGGAGGTGGTACCATTCGGGTGCGGCCAAGGTCAGTTTAATGTGAGATACTTGGGAGGGTTGGACGATCGATTTCATGTACTCGAATTCGAGTCGGTACATGGGTTTCTCTCGGACGAGCTTCCCCTTGCAGACCATAGTGTCTCCCGGCTTCTCTGCGTGTGATTCAAAGAACGCTTTGATGTCGGGAACGTACCTTGAAGAATAACGAAAAAATAATCAATATCACTTTTCGAGAGGAAAGAAAGAGAAGGAGTGAGGGCACTTACATCTTGAAGATCTCCCTGGGAGGGTTGGGTACGACGGCCATTCCAGTCAAGTTGTTGTGGAAACCATCTACACACTCGGAATCAGTTTCAACCTCCGCAAGTTTTTCGTTTTTCGCAACTCACCCCAGAACCTGTCACCCGAAATCCTCTCGATCAGCTTCCTCTTTGTACCTTGACAGCGTAATGTACTCACATATGCCTTCTGAACTCTCCATCCGTGAATGACTTGATTCCAACACTGTCTTGTCTCTTTACTTCTTGTTTGATCGCCTCGTCCTCTACCGCCCTCAATTCGTCTCGACTAATCTTTCCCTCGTCGAATTCAGCACGTTTTGCCAAGAGTTCGAGGGGACCTGTTTACGATTGAAGAGAGGAACATGTCAGAGTGAGCGGGGGAATAGATCATCCGACTCCTGATCTGAGGGGATGGGGAACATACGTTTGAGGGAACCAATGTGATCAGCTCGGAAGGGAGGTGAGATGTGAGCAGACATGGTTTCTGTGGGTTCAATAATGCAGGAGAGAGAGAGAGGTGAGGTGTTTCCCGGACGAGAAGATGCGAGGAGAAAAGGGGGAAAGTGAGGGAGCAACTTAGATCAGTACTCGCGCAGGAGGAGGAGTTGACTGTGAAGATAGAACTCACTTTGTGTAGTATGAGTGTGCAGATGTGTTGGGAGAGCGAAGACGAGAAGAAGATTTCGACGGATTGCATTTTCCGTAAATCCTTCCCTTCACTCCTCCCCCACATCAACTCATCAAGCTTGCTATACACTCACACGCAAAAGGAAGTAGCCTTCATTATAGCTCATAAGGCAAATCTATCCTCTCACTTTCGACTCAATCTTGTTTCCCCTCACTTCCGAGTTTCTCATCTCGAGATCAATGTCTAGCTCTCGCACTGCCTCTCACGCAGGTAGTTGGTATTCCGATAACGGTGAGTCACTCTCGACTATCTCTTGACCTTATCCCCCTATTCAAACGAGCTGATCACGATTATCACTCTTTCTCTCCTCCCGAACTTGAACTTGGAGATAGCCTCTCAATTGGATCAACAATTGTCTCAGTGGTTAGCCGAAGCTCAAGGTACCAACAACACAGAGAGAGTACTCCCGTCGAAAGGGTGTAAAGCAATCATCGCACCGTCAGTCTGAGTCACCTTTTCCCCTTGGTCTCTTTCGCATCTTTTGCGAAAACTAAACTTCGTTCTACGATCCCGGAGGTGATAGACACGCTGGCTATAGTTATTCTGGACCTGCAGCAGCTTACGCCTACGCTTCAATCGATGTCGAACCCATGTACGTAACTCATTCCTTGCCTCAAACCCCGTTCGTCGATTTTTGCTGATTTCTCGCTTCGAATTCGTTCAAAACAGTAAGAGAGTGTTTGTATTGGGTCCTTCACATCACGTCTATTTGGAAGGGTGCGCTTTGAGTAGATGCAAGAGTTACTCGACACCGATTGGAGAGTTGCCTTTGGATACCGACAGTGAGCACTCTGTTTCTACTCTCCACGCGAGAGACTTCGAGCTGATAGAGAGGTGCGAGTGGGGTTCGTAGCTATTACCGAATTGTACAAGAGTGGGAAATTCGAATGGATGGATCGAGAGACTGACGAGGACGAACATAGGTAGGTCAAACCTCTGAGTTGTTCAGTAAATTGTTTGCTTACTTGGCTTATTACTTTCCTCCTACAGTATCGAAATGCATCTACCGTTAGTCTCATCCCCTCTCTCTTATCGCCTCGCACTCAAAGCTCACGACTCTTGTCCCCTATAGATACATTCGCAAAATCTTCTCCGGGTCCGTTTTCCATTCTCCCTTCCCTCCCTTCTTCTCTCCTCAAATCCTAATCCTTTCATCCCTCTTTTATCTAGACGCACCATCTCACTCGTCCCAATCCTCATCGGATCCCTCTCCTTCCCCCTCGAGAAATCCTACGGTACCCTCCTAGCACCCTACCTCTCCTCTCCTTCGACCTTGTTCATCATATCCTCAGACTTCTGTCACTGGGGTACCCGATTCAAATATACTCATTTCCAACCTCCCAATTCAGACGACTTGTCAAAAGGTTCGAGTTTGAACCCTGGGAATTTCAATAGAGTTATGGAAGAGTTTCAAAGGGACGTTTCGAAGGGAATTGAGAAACTTGATAGATTGGGAATGAGGTGTTGTGAGATTGGAGGAGAGGGGGAGAAGGGAGCAGAGGAAGCTCATGAAGAGTTTAAAGAGTATTTGAGACAGACGAAGAATACAGTTTGTGGTAGACATCCGATTGGGGTTTTATTGGGTGGTTTGAGTGCGTTAGAGAAGGAGGAGAAAGAGGGAATGACGATCGGGTTGGAATGGAAGAGGTATGAACAGAGTGGGAAAGTGAAGAGTTTGAGGGAGAGTAGCGTTAGTTATGCTAGTGCAGTCATTACCTTTTCTCCAATAAGTTAAACCCTCTCTTTTTCTCTCTCTTCGTTTGTGTTCCCCAGTTCTCTCCTCGATTGTTGTGTATAAATTCTTTTGCAATGAGTTTTCTCTACTCCTTGATTTCTAACGTTTCCTCCTCCTCCTTCTTCTTCTCAGAATTCTCCTTTTCCTTTTCCTTTTCCTGATCTTCTTCAATTCCCTTCCTCCTCCTAGTCTCCATAGCGATCTGTTCCAAATTAAACTTCTTCCCTTTCCACAAACTACCCTCTACTATACTCAAAGCATAACAATTCTTTAACACGGTCGGTAACAAGACTAGATCTGGATTCTTGAGATCTGCTTTCACTTGGAGCAAGGGACGTTGGGGGCAGGGGGAGGAGAGAGTGGGTGCTGAGGAGAGACGAGATACGAGGGAACCGAGGAGGGGGAGGAGGAGACCTCGAGAGAGCGGTGCCGTGTGGGATCGTAACGAGGGCTCGATTTGATACTTTTATCCAAATTCATTAGGTCAGTGCATGGGTTAGGTGAGAGTGTGGAAAGGGAGAGGGTAGCGCACAGTGATTGAAGTCTTGTTGTTTGCAGTTGACCAATTCGTAAAGGTTTGTTCGATCAGTCGAGAAGATTGAGATTCGATAATTTCCATCGAGTTTGAATGACACGTTACGACGGTTGGTGAGAGTCGTTGAACGTATCTAGACGAGAGAGTGTGTGGCTGGTTTAGTACAGCCTTACTACAGATTGAGGGATGAAGGGAAAGGTGTGAAGTACCGAGTTCGAGATTGACCAGTTTCTTGTACTTCTGAAACTAGCGCCTCTACTAATTCGACAGGATCGTATGGCCAAGCAGTAGCGATGAAACAAACTAGTGGGAGGAGAAGGCTAGTCAGCTTGACGTTCTCGTTCGTTTGTAAACGTGAAAAGATGTGATGCTTACGACATTCAGTCCCCGTTTCAATGTTCATAAACCTCGGTCGTTCCTTCGCTTTACCCTTTCCTTTATCCCCTCCTCCTCCTCCCGCTGCATCCTTCTTTACTTTTGACTGAGAACCTCCTCGACCCGATTTCAAAGCTGCCAATTCCTTCTCGATACTAGCTTCGATATCGTCGTCCTCATCATCCTCTGACTCATCCTCGACGACTGCCTGTACAGGGTGTGGTGCGTCGACCTCTGTCTCTTGTTCGTCCTGATCCATCGCAGAAGTTTCTCTCGCTTTCGCTTTCTCTTGCAAATCTTTCCTTCTCTGTTCCATCATCGCCTCTACCCTCTCCTTGGGATACAATCTATCCGCAACCTAAGCATCTCGTATTAGCTTCCGAGAGTGAGTGAGTGAGAGAGGAGAGAGGAGACTTACTTCTTCCAATAGATCATACATTTCACCTACTGCTCTTGATTCTTTACCTCTGACACAAGTTACGAATATACCTTTACCACCTACTGGTCGTTTCGAGGCGTAGATGTGGGCTTTGTGTTGGCCTCCTCCTCCTCCTGCCTTGTCTCCTCCTGATTTACCGCCCCTCTTCCCTCCTCCTCCTGATTTATTGTTACCTCTTCCCATCTCTGTTGTGTTGAAGTATATAGCTTTAGAAGTGAGAAGTAAAAGAAGGAGAGAGAAATTGTTTCATCTCTTTTTGACTTTTCACCCAACACACACTCGCCAATCTCAATATAAAGAGGAAATGAGTAGAAGAGATGAAGATTTCCTAGATGATGATGACCTATCAGATGATGGGGTGCTCAATCATTCAGAAGAGGATAGATCGGAATCTGGTGGAGAAGGTTACGATTCAGATCAACAATTGAGATCATCCAAACGATCTAGACCTAACAGAGCAAACACTGTTAGACCAATCACTAAAGATAAAGGTAAAGGGAAAGGGAAAGCGTGGGAGGGTCAGTTTGAAAGAACTTGGGATCAGGTACAAGAGGATGAGAGGGGTACTCTAGAGGGGGCGGTAAGCGATATCATGTTGACTTCAAAGACTAGGAGGTGAGCTTTAACTCTCTTCTCAGTAAAGGAATTGTAACTGACATTTTCGAGTGAGGTTCGCAGGATTTTGAGGGATACTTCATCGATTCAGAGGGGAATCATTAGGCATGTTTACTTGGTCATCGATCTATCAAGTGCAATGCTCGTAAGGGATTACAAACAAACTTGGTTGGATCTCACATTACAATACGCTCAAGTAAAATCCATTTTTCATTCCTGTGCGAAAACTCCTCGCTGACTCGATAACTCGTTGTTTAGGACTTTGTGACAGAGTTCTTTGATCAGAACCCGATTGGTCAAATGGCACTCATGATTACTAGGGATGGATTAGCAGAACGTTTNACCCCTNTNAGCGGTACCTTTCGAAANTTTCACTCTCTCGTTCTCTGTGCCGCTTCGATGACTGACGCAATCTCGACCCTTCCTCAGGTAATCCATCGGATCATTTGAAAGCGTTACAAAACAAGAAGAAGCTAGAAACTCGAGGTGCACCGAGTTTACAAAACGTTTTACAATTGGCTAAAACTGGGTTATCGTCAGTTTTTTCGTCTCCTCCTTTCTGACTTTACTGTACTGATAGTTTGTGGTCAAGGTAGTCACCTACCACCACATGGATCGAGAGAGGTCATCATCATTTTGGGATCTTTGACTAGTTGTGATCCTACGAATATTCATCAAACCATCACTGAAACTGAAGCTGCACGGTATGCTCTCATTCTTCTCATCACCTCATGCTTCCTTGGACTAATCCAACATGCGCTCCACCCAGGATACGAGTCAACATTATCGGTTTAGCAGCAGACATGAAGATTTGTCGAGACATCTCGGAACAAACCAAAGGTACCCCTTTCATCTGTCCCTTTCTCACTCCTCCGTCTCTAACGAGTCCCTCCCCATCCCAAATTCTGTCTAGGTACCTATCGAGTAGCCCGAGACGACCTCGCATTCCGAGACCTCTTGTTCGAATTCGTTTCCCCTCCCGCAACTCTCGCCCCACCCTCCAAATCTCACCTCCTCGGCGGACCTTCCCCGGCTCCCCCAACCTCCTCGTCCGATTTGATGCAAATGGGGTTCCCAACCTTGGTCCATTCGACCTACCCGGCGATTTGTGGTTGTCATGGGAAATTGAGAGTGAGCGGATATAGTTGTCCGAGGTGTAGGACTAGGATTTGTGACGTGCCTACTGAATGTAGGGTGTGTGGATTGACCGTAGTCAACGCCCCTCAGTTGGCGAGGAGTTATAGACATTTGTTTCCTGTGAGTTTTCAATCCTTTTCTCAACTTCCCATCCTTTTTTACCGATTTCAGGAGCGTGAGCTGACTTGATTTGATGGGATTATCTGCGTAGGTCTCAAACTATGAGAGATTACTACAGTACACTCTCTCTGCCTCTCTCCCTCTTCCTCTAATTTCCTCACTGACCCTGTCTCCCTCAATTTCCTCTAGAGCAACTCCCTCAAACCCTCCGACCTGTTTCTCCTGTTTCCACCCCTTCACCTCTCTTCACCCTTCTTCCTCCGCACTCAGTAACACGCAACTCGGTGACTTGTCCCCGATCGGAAGGTACAAATGTAAACTCTGTGAGCAAGAGTTTTGTTTGGATTGTGATAAATTGGTACATGACGCTTTGGGGTTCTGTCCTGGATGTTGTTGAACCCGTCTGTATATAGAATCTCTCTCTCTCTCTCTCTTTTGTGGGTGTGTACTGTAGCGAGAGGTTTTGTTGTGTTGAATAGAATATGAATTCTACGAAATAAAGCGAGAGATTCTCAAAAGTCTAGATGGTTTTGGGGTTCTCCTTCTCCTTCTCAATCTACGTAAAAGTGGATACAATCGTCAGGCGGGTCAGGGAGCGGAAACAGCAAGGAATGGATCAAGCTCACCTGGACGATTTTCTTGAAAGCTTGAATGAAATCAGCTTTGAGGTCTTCTAGATCCTCGAGTCCGATCGAGAGCCGTACTGATATTTGAATTTTGCGTTAGCTTGAAGGAGCTTGGGTAGGAAAGAGGAAAGGGATAGAATTTTTGACGAACCGAGGCATGGATCGCAGTGAGCATCACTGATCTTTCGTTGTTCGATCAAAGATTCGACACCTCCGAGAGAAGTCGCGTTCTATACATGTTGAGAGAGACTTCTTTATTAGACGAGTTGAACGAGAATGACGGTACTAGGGAGGGGGGGAACTTTACGAAGAAAAGTTCAAGTCTTGATCCTAGATACTCTGCGTAGATTTCCTTCGTCATCAAAACNCCGAAGCAAGCAGGACCAGATATCATTTGTTTCNTTCCATCTNCCGCAATGAGNTCCTCCGCATTCGTTTGTAAACTAGTATGCCAAACTTTCTTGATCAACCCTTTCGTCCCATCATCTTCTTGGGGANCTGAATGATTCTCCTCTGTCAACGAGTTGAGCCATTGGACTAGTAAAGTAGCAGTTCTGAACTGTCGACTAGTTCGGACCTGGAATGTACGGAGTGAACGTAGCAGGAGCCAAGTGTCGAGTGAACCAGAGTTTGAACCGGTATAAGTACGAATGTTCCATAATTTCCTCCATTCGTCTTGAGTCCTCACGGAGAGGGTACCGACTAGAGCGTCGGAATGTCCGGCGAGGTACTTTGTCGCACTGTGCATGACGATATCGGCTCCCCATTTGAATGGATCTTGAATACCTGGAGGAGCGAAGGTTGAATCGACTCCGAGGACACCTCCTGGAACCGCGTGAACCTTCTTGGCGTCTATGGAGTACATCGGAGTGAGTCGGAGAAGTACGGCAATGATCCAGAGAAAGAGTGGACGGACAATGTTCGATCGAGAAACTCGTTCCGAAAGGGTTTAGAGGAGTTTCAAGCCACATAAGGACTTTCCTCCCATCGTTAGGGAACTCGTCATCCATGTAGATCTCAGTCTGATCGATATCAGAGGGGTCAATACAGAACTAGGAGATTAGTAAAAAAGGCACGAAGAAAAGTTTTGAACTCACAACTCGATCTTCTCCTTTAGTCTTGCGGTAGATATCGATCGCACCATGGCACCCGTGATAACCTGGTCCTTCTTTCGTCCCGAATGCGATAACGTCCGGGTTGTGATGGAGGAGTAAAGCGAAGAAAGCTGAGATTCCGGAAGGAAACAGTATGGTAGGGTGAGAGATCAGTTCCGAGAGTACCTTCTCCGCTCGTTGAACAGTCGGCTGCCCCTCTCTATCTCAAAGCAAAGCGGGGACTTGGTGACTGATGTAGCGAGCATGAGAAGCGTAAGTAGTACTCACCTCGAGTAAACGTGACGAGATGGATTAAGTGGATCCCAGTCCTTGTCGTAGTCAGCGATCACTTCAGGCTCAGGATGACGGAATGTAGTCGTGGTGCTGTCGACAATTATACGAAGGATCAGTCGCGAGTAAGCAGTATAAATCGGGATTTGACGAACGAAATATCTGCAGCTACTGCATCGGTAGCTAGACTGTGATCAGCGTGGATGCCTTTGGTCGCGAGTGAATGATTCGAGGGCGCCATCTCGAGATCGAGTAAGAGTGTTCAAGGAAGAAGGAGAAGAAAACAGGAAGAGGAATGAGAATGAGTACTGTAGACGGAAAAAGACCAAAGCCGAGCTGTAAATTGGATGGTTCTCGATCGATTCAGACAATAAGCGGGAGTCACGGCGCGTAAGGTCGTCCTAGGGAGAAAGAAAGGAAAAAAGGCGGAAAAGAGCGGCTTGCGACCAAATCGATAACCCCTCGCAACCGACGTTCCTCTCCCCTTTTAAGTTTTCCCGACTTGCGAGTCTGTGTGGAATGTTATGGAAAAAAGAGCGGAAACGAAGCATTGATCGAGACGGCTTTTTCGAGTCGACGAGGTTGCGACGAGAAACGAAATGATTCCTGGGATGATATTCGCAATACTTCTAAACAGCCCCTTGACAATGCCCTCTCTGAACGCCCTAAGATCATCTCTACTTTTGCCTCTTGTAAACCTTGGCCAAAAAGCTTTGGAAGATTTCCCTCTTGAGTCCATCCTCCGAACCTTGTTCCGGAATCTCGTTGATGAGCTTGTTCAGTTTCTCGTACGACGACGCTTCGTACTCTTCGAATTGACGAGCTAGTTCGAGTTCTTTGTAGACTGCCTTGATCTTCGCTTCAGATTCGGATGATTTCACTCCATAGTTCTCCTGTCGACTCGCAATCTCCTCCAACGTCAGTCACATCATCAGAGTTGGAGAAAGGAAGAGTGTAGAGTAACTGACATCGAGTACTTTTCGTTGTTCGGTCGAAGCTTTTGCAAGCGCGACATTGATCAACCAACTACATTTGTTGTCCAAGATGTCGGTACCGATTTTACCGATTTGTTCGGGAGTTCCATAGCAGTCGAGGTAATCGTCTTGTACTTGGAAGTACTCTCCCATGGGGATGAGAATGTCGAGGGATTTTTGGAATGCGGAAGGAGAAGTGACGCCCGACATGTGAAGTGCGAGTGCGACGGGGAGGTAGAAGGAGTAGTAGGCGGTTTTGTATACAACGATGAGGTGATGTCTACGAGTAGATACGAGGGAAGTTAAGAGTTGTGCCGAGAGGGCATGATGAGAGAAGTAGAAACGTACTTTTCGAGGGAGAATTTGCTGAGATCGACGGAATCTTCAGGAGCAGTGATGAGATCGATGAGTTGACCCAACTCGGTTTGGAAGGTAGTCTATGTGAGATGAAGGGGGTTGTACTCAGCTTCGAGAATCAACAAGCGAGAACGGAACCACAAACTTACTTCGTGGAAAAGTTCGATCAGGTCAACGTAGTACTTCTCTTGACGGAAGTGTTTCTTGAGGAGGTAGTAGATGGCAGCTTCAAGCATGAATGAATCGTTGATAGCGATGTTTCCGACGCTTTCCTGTGATTCAAAGTAGGTATTTCGTCAGAATCGAGCGAGACTCAGGAAGTTGCGATGAAAAGGACTCACAACTCGGTACCAACAAGGTTGACCACGACGGGTCACACTTTGATCCATCATATCGTCGGCAACAAGGAAGTAGGCTTGAAGCTACAGACGAGCGAAAGGAGCAGTTTAGTCAGTTTTCGCACAAACAGTCGAAAATTTGGGAGCCTCACAAGCTCGATGCACCATCCGAGGATAGCTGCTTTTCGGTACTCTTCCTCAGTCAACTTTGATCCCTTGATGATCTCTACGGTATCGACAACCGAGATACCACGGTTCAACTTTCCTAAAATATCCTCGATTCCGTCAGTTCAAACAGCTCATTATGCAGTGCACAATTGAATACTCACCTCCAGGAGTGTTGTGGTCGAGATTCTACGCATTCGAATGCGAGATTAGCAAGTTTGTAAGGAGTTGAAAGATGAAGACAAGGGGAACGAGTAACTCGTCTCGGGTGAGCCAGGGAGAAGAAGACATACGCGTTTGAACCATTCTACAGCATCTTTAGGCATCTTCTCCCCCTTTGCATAGTCTACTAGCTCATCCGAAAGTGATGGCCAGATGGAAAGGAATTGTTCTCGTTTTTGAGTAGAAGACACTGGCAACGTTGAGAGCGGGTCAGTAGGTGCAGACGTAGCTCTACGCAGGGGTTGCTCACTGTTTGATGAGAGAAGGAGATGAGGCGAGGGAGAACAAAGGGTTGACAGCTGTTCGCGGCGGATTTCGCAAAAGTCGAACGATTTTCGCATTGTGTTCAACATCTCTCTGTCGTCGAAGTAGAGCAGGAATGGATTTCGAATCAGAGCAAGATCTCGGAGCGAGATGAGCGGGTCGAAGCCATAAAGTTATGAGATGCGTTTCGACTCGAAACCAGTTTTGGAAGGCCTTCCTCGAAACCTCGAGCTCGCCTGGCACACACGCTCACTCATGGCTGCATTTGACTCCCCTCTATCGACTGCGACTCGTCAGAACCAAGATACCGCCAGAATGAGAAGGGAAGCGATCCCTTCTTCAAGCGTTCTCTTCCCTTCTCTTCGTTGACGACGACACTAAATTTGAGAGTTAGATTCCATCGAGACCAAATTACCTACATTCCACTACTGACCATTCCACCTGCCATTCCGCTGTTCGCAATTCCGGCGAATCCAGCTGTCGCTGTCATACCGGCGAGACCTGCTCCTCCCATAGAGGGTCCCTGAACGAGGAAGACGCCGGACGCAGCACCGCACGAACCCACACTAGCGGCAATACCATCCCTGGAGAATATTCACATTGGTCAGCTCCTTCCTCGAGTAGAGATGGAGACTAAAGAGAAACTCACCTCGCACTTCCTCCGCAACTTCCCTTTGATTTGTTCGAACCCGCTTGATTCGCGCTCAAAGGTACTCCCTCTCCTGAAACAGGGTATCCCTCGTCCCCGAACTTTTCAAACAGAGGTACCGGTCTCAAGAAGAACAGCTCATGTTCGAGTTTCCTCCTCTCGATTTCAGATTCCTCTCCTCCCAAAGAACCTTTCTTCAATTCCTTCTCCCTCTTCTTATCCTCCTTCTTCTTACGATCTCCAAAGTTATCTTGTCTAGTCTTGCGGCGACGTTGTGCGTCGGGATGATGAGTGAGGATGAAAGAGTTGTGTTCGGAGGAATGAGTTGCAGCGTGTGCCGAAGGAGGTTGTTCGAGACCGGTAATCGTTGGCGAAGAGGAAGAGAGACCGAGTTTGTTACCGAACTTGGAGGAAGATAATTTGCTGAGGGCTTTGTCGGAAGTCGAGGTTGGAGGTAAAGGACATCCGCAGAAATGGTAGGGAACTTTGAATCGCTCCTGTAACGGATCCGACGATTCAGTGCTGGAAACTACTAGTATCAAAAAGAAAGACACACCTCCCATAGCTTTGCAGTGTCGTCGAAACCGTATCCCAGATCCGTTTCCTCTACTTTGTCGTTGTGATCAATCGCTCGTCCGACCGCCTGGGCCGTATCGGTTCGATAGCTGGATTGTAGCTGGTGAGTGTGCCAAGCGAGATCGATGTCAAGTGTAGGAACGGCGAAGAGGGAGAAAGAAGATGAGAGTAGATCCATAAAAGCATGGTAACGAGCGTTGGAGTGGAGGAGGATCTCGTTCTGCTCTGGAGGTGTGCTGAGCCATTCGGGAGACGCCCAGCCAAGTTCGGTCATCTTCTCGATGAAGTTGGCTTGACGGAGAGTCTGAGAAGGAAACGGCGATTTAGGTTAGCTTGATTGCGAAACGACGAGAGGAGAGCGAGACTCTAAACGTACTGCAAAAGCCAAATCGATACTGAAAGGAGATCCAGTCGTATAACCTTCGAGAATCTCGTTGATCCTACGGGCGTCAGTTGTTGATGGTGAGTAGAGAAACGCTTGTTGCGAGGAAGGCTGAATAACTCACAATCTGAATTGTTTCGTTCCTCCAACCGCGCCCGCTATCAGTTTGAACGCGATATCTCTCTTCCATTCAAGTCCTGTGCCGATATCTTGCCACGTCCTCGAATTTGCGATGATTGGGAGATCAAGAAGTTTCGATGAAATCTTGAGCGACAGTGAGGATGGAGCTGAAGCGAGGGCATTGTGTGGTGTGAGCATGGTTCGTCTACAGATTGGATGATCAGTGAGTTACGCAGAGAGATCGTCCGAGAAGAGGGGGTGAGCTCACGCAATACCTCGCTTCGGATTCTGTTTCATTTCGAAGAGATCTTGCGAGAGCTTCGCGATTCCCAAGTTCTCGTGAGTGATCACAAAGCCATTCGATGATAAGACCTGGAAGCGCTCTTGAGCGAAACCGGTGCCCTCCGAATTGATCCAAGCTGTATGATTCAAGTCTTGTGAATTAGTCTGACGCGGTGGGAAAGGGTGATGAAAGATGAGGAGACAGCTCACGAACGTGGATTTCGTTACTTGTCTGAGGGCAAATGATAGTGCGTCCAGGTGATGCAGCAAATGCTTCGAGAGGATCAAAGGGGGTGGAAGTTCGCGTTTGCCAAATCGAGATCTCGTCATTAGTAGGAGAGTGTTCGAAAGTGTTGAGATCGATAGAGTCGACCTATCAAACACGATACGAGGTCTTCGTGAGTGAGAGTGCGAGTCGGACTGATCCAGCGAGCGGAAACTTACGAATTGGGTCAACAAACGATCAGAGAGTAAGTCGAGTTCTGGGAACGTTCTCATCTTGTCTTCCGCAAAGACACTGGAGCGTCGAGAAGTAATTAGCGATGCCGAAGCAGGTCAGGGTAGGAGGGGTAAAGAGAGAGAACGTACGTTGGGTTGAGAAGATGGGTGTGATAGACCATGGCAACGTCGAGGGGCGGGAGACTGACGGTGCCCGAACCAGCAGCGACGACCTCCTTGACGTACAGCTCGTAACGATATGAAGCATTGTGAGCGAAGACTGTCCATTTCGCTTTCGAGTCGACGATTCCGTTGTATTGTGAAGTTTCGACCTTGCGACGTAGAGAGTAGAAAGCACCGAGTAGTCGGAGATGTCGATGAAGTTGGGTAGGTTCGGCAAACGAGACTTGACCTTTACCTACTCTATACGAACCCGTAGTACTCGAGGTGGGGTCGAGTGTTTGATAAGAGGGAGCGAGGGAAACTTTGGATTGAGTTTGATGTAGCATTTGTTATAGCGAAGTGAGGGGAAAGAAAGGAAGAGGAAGTGAACCTCGTGAAGAGTACATAGAGCCCTTTCACAGCCTCATTCGGAAGCAGGAAACTCGTGGGGGTTCGTCGGAAGAAGGGAACTCAAAGATGACGAAATCAGGTTTCGATTCTTGAAGGGTTCCCTGCAAGCTACTGGNTCTTTAGTCGAGCTACGAAGCACTGCTAAGCGCTGCTAAGCGTATAGTCTCGAAGCAGCTCAGAGGTGAGAGGTAGCTAGTCAACCTCAAGTTTGAAGTAATTTCGAAATTCGCTTCTTTCTTCTTCTCCTTTTCCTCATGGCCGCATTACAACGCTCTATACCGCTCAGTAGAGCATTCAGAGCCCTATCTTTCCATCCACCTATACACCAACAACCTCTAACTCAACTTCGAAGAGAATTCTCTCTCAACACACCCTCATATCTCCCACCTCGAAGACCCAAGTACCCAGATACACTCGCATATCACCAGCATTTATACTCGATCGGTTATCCACAAGGTTCACTAGACGATCTCTCCCCTCCTTTCAAGTACGTCGACGCAATGTCCCTTCCAAACCCTCTCACTCTCATCTCAATCGGAGACGAAGCAGAAAGTGCTAGTATGACCAATCCAGATCAACTATACATCTGTACTCGGTAAGTCATCGTTTCCTCTCCTTTTGACTTCGGGGCTCATTCATTATTCTACTCTCGTTCCCCCTCTCCTCTCATTGAAACAGTCATTCAGAAACTTCTTACTCGTGCAACTGTATGGCTTGGATCATGGCGAAAAGTAAACCTCCTGATGCGAGGAGTTGTAAACATTTGAGAGCTCTTCTAGGAGATGCGTGAGTTTCCCTTTCACTCACTTTCGCTGATCTCCTTCCGCGTTCACATTACTCAACAATTTCCGTATAGCCACGAGAACGCTCGATGCGACGAAACGAAAACTACGAAAGTCGTCACCCCCGAAACCAACCCTATCAACATCAGGAAGAAAGCTAAGCAAGAAGCTCTAGCTGCTCAAGGTATCACTCCCAAACCCTCGAAACCCGCCAAGAAACGTCAATCTACTTCTCTCCTCGATTCCTCCACTCCCTCCGCGACTGGTTCAGCTCCCAAGCGTGCTCGTCAAGGTTCAACCTCTTCGAAACCGAAGAAATCTGGACAGCCTGTCGACGAGACTCTCGAAACTTTGACGGATCCTGATGAAGTGAGATCTGATGGATCGGGAGGAAGGGATCTTTTGTTGGCTCACAAGTTTGATTTGGATGGTAAAATCGATCCGAAAGGTTGGTGGGTTAGCGAAAAACGTACGATAACTTCTCTTCTCCATCTTTACTGCAGCATCAGCAGGGACTAATGGAGAGAGTCGTTTTGGTACAGTCGATGGAATTCGCGCTTACTGGGATGGACAAACTACTCTTTGGTCTCGTAACGGAAAAGCTTTGTCTGCTCCAAAAGATTTCCTCGAACGTGAGTCGCTTCTCTTGTCAAGCGAGAATGATCGCGCTCAAACGAGCTTGAGTTTCACAGAGCTCCCTCGTGGTCGCACTCTCGACGGTGAACTCTACATCGGGAGGAACCGTTTCGATGAAACTTCCGGAATCGTTCGTTCGCTTCACTCTCCCCGTTGGGACGAGATCAAGTACATGGTAAGCATTTCTCTAATCTTGCACCTACCTTGAGACTACATCTAAGCATTCCGGTCTTCTCGTATTGACAGGTCTTTGATGTACCTTACCTCGCCTCTTCTCCCTTCGAAGATCGTCTCTCCTGCCTCGAATCTTTCTACCCTTCCCTCTCGCTCGACGCCNTAGAGAAAGGGAAANCTCNAGTCAAGTCTCCTGTCGTGTTGGTCGAGCACAAGATTTGCGAAGGATTGGACGATTTGAAGAAGAGGTTGACAGAAGTTCAAGGTTTGGGTGGTGAAGGGTCAGTCTATCTCTCTCTCCCACTATGTACTGTCAACATTACTGACTTCGACACTCGTAGACTCATGCTTCGTCAACCTGGTTCCCTCTATGTTTCGAAACGTTCGAAAACTCTTCTCAAAGTCAAGACTTTCTACGATGCAGAAGCTAAAGTTATCGGTTACGAACCTGGAAAGGTGAATCGTACTCAACTTCCTGCTCTCGAGACGAAGCTGAGATGGCTTGTGAGAGGAAACAGGGTAAATATGCAGGAATGACGGGATCGCTCATTTGTCAAATGCAAGATCAAAAGACTACTTTCAACGTCGGTAGTGGTCTCACTGATCAACGTCGTCAAACTCCTCCTGCCGTACGCTCTCTCTCTCTCTCTCTTTCTTCCTCTTGAGTATTGTTGGCTGATTTTGCGAGATCAAACAGGTCGGTTCGATCATCACGTACAGGTTCTTCGAATTGACCAAACAAAACATTCCTCGTTTCCCTACTTTCGTCGGAGAAAGGATCGATATGGATACTGCTCAAGACGCTACGATCAGAAAGAAGGATCTCGTCGGAGGAAAAAGTGGAGAAACGGAGGGGGTTTCGAAGAGTAAAGGGAAAGGAAAGAAAAAAGCTTGATCATTTTAGGGGAATAGGAATCGCTTGTTCAAACGCTTGAATGTTTATAGGAGGAAAGGGTGCTCTGTGTCAGTTTCATTTCTCCCAGTTTTTACCCTACTTTTGTCGCTTGTAATTCTCTCGTCTCATTCGCAATACCTAGCACGCTTTCCATCGTTCCTTCCAGGACAGTCCCAACGCAACGAGGGAGAAAGTGGGCGAGCAGCGGATAATCCGCGGACCTCTTCGCACCACGCGAGACGATTCTGATCACTCCTTCCCTCCTCTTTGTCTTCCCTCTCATCCCTTCGACAGCTTATGACGTCGTACCACGATTTTCTAGCCGCCGATGCCGCTCTCAAGGCCGCCGTCACCCATGCTGAAGGAACTCTGGCAGAGAAGGACAAACCGAAGAGTTTCTTTAAGCGGCATCGCAAAACCGACTTTACAGAACTTCAGTCGGCCGCGTTCTGCCGACCTTTCTGCACACTTATCGAGTCGGTGATCATTGCGGCAGCCGACTACTACAAATTCGACAAGTACGAGAAGGAAACTTTATATGATCCGAAAGAAAGGTTGACGTCTGTACTGCACGAGATGCTCCTTCGATGCCAGGCGCATGACAAGGATATCTGCAAATACGTTGTGAGTATGTATGACTGACTATTCATGAGTTCGATATCCCTGACCGCGACTCTGTATAGAGAACGAGCAGATTGACTTCTTCGACAACCATTTCGTAACTTCTTGTTCTCACTCATCGTTGACGCCAGCCTATCGTTATACGCAAAACGTAACTAACCAAGTTCGTCATCTAGAGGTGGGCAGGATTGGTCATGACCGTCTACGAAAAACGTATGCAGCTCAATATCAACAAGGTGAGCCACTCTTTCTTCGCCATACTCCTGTGCGAACTGAGGCGGTGCACCGAGACAGCCTCTACCTCATCCTACCGCGAGTTTGTCCCGAGGGGTCAGGCTCGGCTATCGTGCTTCTCAGCTATACAATATCTCATGTGCCCCTTGGGTTCGTTAGAGTCGTTCTCCGTTGAAGTCAGTCCATAAGTCTCTCAGCTTCACGAGGTACTATCCTAACTTGCCCATACCTTCCGGCCTTTTGATATAGCTAACCTGGTGCAACAACGGTTCATCGCAAAATGTCTATTTTTTGGTGTAGTATCGCAATCGTTTCGTAATCCCAGTCTACCATTTTGTCACTGATATCAGAAGATCTATCAATCTTTGTAGCCGCTACAGGAGGCAACATTTCGAGTGATACGTGTGCTCCAGCAACTGTCCTCGTTCACGAACAGTACGGAGGAATCCGTCCGAGCTTTCTCGCTGTGATATCCCCAGTGTTTCAATCGCAGCTCTTTAGCTCGTCATACTCGCCCGGTATACGTAAGTTCGCAGTACGCCTCGATTCCGGGGTAAGCCCAAATGTCTCTCGGTAAGAGACGCAAAAAGGAGACTAAAGGATTTCTCCTGAGAAGGACGACTATGCTTGCTGCCTTGCTCGTCAACAACACCTCTTCAAGGCTCAGACCCAATGTTAATCAACAACCCTCTCACCCTCACACCATGGGCCAGCTATCTTCAGGCCTTCGATGATCTGGAAACCGAGATGAAGAAGAAATCTGCAGAGGGAGATGGACGTACTGTACTGTGCGAGACCTGGCGGCACCTTTTGAAGGAGTGTATCACCCGTCAAGCAGCTCATAGCCGCTTCCACGAATGGGAGGTCAAGCACTTGCCTCGAGATGCAAGAATTGTGGAGACGACTAGTGCGATTTTTTTGATGCTGGAGAAAGGCAACAAGAACTTGAAGCTTTTCGTCGTAAGTGACCACTCCTTTCTACCTTGTGCTCGACGTCAAGAGTTCACTGCCCCTCGATACAGGATTCGCAAGTTGAGCTATTCGCGGATTACTTTGTGAGCGGTTCTTCTCCTCTTTCTATCACCTTCGCTCATTGCTCGAGCGGAGACATGGCATAGAAGACTGCAGGACTGGACATGAGCGGATGGATCGTTTGGAAAAAGCATCATTTGCGTCCAGAGGAAGAAGCGAGAACGAAATTCCTTATTATACTTCTCTATACGGGCACTGACATCTTTCTCGTTCTCAGCAAGTGTCCTGCAATCGACCAGCACAGTGGTTGGAGAAGAAGATGGGACACAGAGCGGCGAGGATCTACGGTTTCGTTTCGAGGAAAGATTAGAGTCGTTCGAAAGTGCGTCAAGCTCGCAACTCCATAAGGAGGTAAAGACCATGACTCAACGACTACAATTTACTGAACAGCGTCAGACTTCCCTGCACCTCAGTAGCTTCCTATAGAATTAGAGTTCAACTCCGTAATAAATTTCTCGTTTCAAGTCTAAGTCCCGCTCAACCTTTCATCTACGTCAAGCAGTCCCAGCGACACTTATGTCGACCGCGTAGCTTCTGCCATTGCGCCCCTTGTCTAAAGCTCCAATCCAAACAGCTCGACAGCGTTTTGACCGTAAACGTTTCTTCTTTCCTTTTCCCCAAATCCTGGTACACTGGCGATAGCATCCAAGTTCTCATCGACCGACTTCCATCGAGTCTCATTGCCTTCGATCGGAGGGAAGAAAGGATGATCGGTACCTGTTCACAGACAGTTCGTGAGGAAAGGCGAGAACGGGAGCGTTTGAACCGAGAGACGACAAGCTTACCGAACATGATACGTTCAGCTCCAGGATAAGATCCTGCGGGGGCGACGAGGTCTTTACGAGATCTCACTCGACCGACGAATTCCAGTTCTGCGAAATCAATCCATGGTCAAGCCAGTTTCTCGCAAAGGCGAGATTTTCGAAAACTCACGTTCATCTCGGCCTTCGTAGTTATTCGCCCGAGCAATAACTCGTTCGACGAGAGCCAACTCCTCTGCTCCATAGGCGACCGCGTCGTAATAAAGCATTCCGAGGTAGTATCGGAAATCGTGTTCGAGACGATGAGCAACGTGAGGATCGTGGACGATACATGATGAGATGCGGGAAGAGAGGGCGGGAAGGGCACCGGCTGAATGGGCGAGGAGAAGCTTGAGATCTGGGTGTCGGTCTAAAACTCCAGCGAGAATGAGTCGTGCGATTGCCTATAATGCAAGCAGACGAGATCAGTAACGGGTGCATGTATTAGAGTAAAGTCACTCACGATAGTAGTTTCCATAGGGAATCCAAGCGATAGGGGAAGGACATGTCCATTGTCAATATCTCCGAAAGCGTTCTCGATTCCGTAATGAGGGTGAACGAAGACAACCATTCCAGCTTCTGCGAGCGCTTGGTAGATAGGTTCCATCGCAGGATCGTCGAGTCCTTTCCCAATTCCTTTCGTTCCCATCACGACTCCCCTCAAGTAGCTCAATTCCTGAACCTGCTTGATCGCTTCGAGAACTTTCGAAGTCTCGATTCCGGGGACGAGTGGTAAAGAACCGAATGCGAATAGACGATTCGTCGTCTGAGGCTCGAAGCCTTCGGCAGGAGTGTCGTTCTCAGCGCAATAGGTCTCGCAATAGTTTTGAACGTCAACGTTGAGATCCCGCGCAGCTTCGATAGCTTCTTCAGGTTCGAGGAAGTCGAGCCAAGGATTTGCGAGTGAGACGACCTGTACGGAGAGAGCATGTTGTGAGTTTCCAGTCGATGCGTAGGGCGAAAAGGTAGGAAGAGCGAAGAAACGAAAACTTACGGTAACGTCGATTCCGTGGGTATCCATAAACTTGATCTTTTCCGCTCGATCAAAGTATTGTCTATTTATCGCTCAAGAGAGATGAATGAGCTCATTCGTGATTCGTTCGAGACAGAACAGCACACTAGAAATGAAGAAAGTGCTCACGGTCCAACTGGTCGACCTTTTGCAGAAGCACCTTTCAGCTCTTCTTCCTTGAGTAAAATCACACGTTCATCTCCATTCTCAGCCTTGACAATCTTGGGAATTCGTTCTCGTTTGCGCAACAGCTCCATGTACGTTGGAGGATAACTGAAATTGGACGTGGACAGTTGCGATAGGAGCGTGATAAGCGGTCGGTCATTGGTCAGCAGGGGTTCGAGATAAGAAAAGAGTAACAAGACTCACATATGAGAGTGTACATCGACGAGGAGAGGGCGTGTAGAGTCTGACATTGCTTGGAAGGTTTCGAATTGAGGTCTGGTGGTGTAGAGGCTGACGTTCCGATGTGGTATCGGTAAAAGCTAGTCGACTGAAGCTGAGAGATAGGTGAGAGGTTGAGGCGAGCGTGTAGAGCACTTGAGGAGGAGATTCGGAAAAATACGACAAAACCGGCCGAGCCGTTTGACCCGCTGCTTGTTTCCTCCCATCCTTCTGCCACGGATCTTGAAGCTTGACCGGTGACCGGTGACCAGAGCGGTCTGACGGGATTCAGAAGGCGGGAGAACCAAATTCCGTCTATTCCCGCTTTCTCTTCTGACTCTCCTCGATGACCCTCGGCTTCTACACCACTGTATCCTCACCATGCTCACAACGAACAGCTCTTCCCGCTCGCATGAAACGACTCTTCACCGAAACGAGACCGAACTTCCAATCTTCCTCCGTCATTTCATCTGGACTGGACTCCTCCCTTCACTTCGTCCAGCTTAACGACACTCAAACAGTAGCCAGCACACGTTGATTGGCCACATCAAGCTCTGTACCGACCCTGCAGAACTCTATTGGTTCCACGACTCTCAACTGCAGCTCTAATCTTCCTCAACATTTTTCGATCTCTCCACCTCAGCTAGTCAATAAAATGCCTCGTTTACAAGTCAAGATTGGACCCAATCGATTTCAAATGGGTATAAGCCATGTTAATCATTCAGGTGAGCTACTTCAATCCGATCCATTTCGAAAGAAGCTGATTTTCTTTCCTTCCTTTGGCTGTCTTCCTGTGGCCGTCTCATTTCTGGCGGTCTTAAGATAAACCCTATGAGATTGACACCGAGTATTTTGCTGGACGAGTTCTGGTGCTGGTCAAGGACTTCGCCGGAGTGACCCCTGACGGTTCAGCACCCAAACCGCACAATCAATTCTTCGACGGTCGCTCTCGCAAGTTCGCAATCCTCATCGAAGGACGATTCAAACGGAGAGAAGGAGTAGAGCCGTATAATGGAGACGAAGTCGAGTTCGGCAGCGATTTCGACTACTTGCCTGACTCGTTTCCGAGGGCTCCTCTCGACGCTGGTCTAAAGGTTGCTAAATGGATTGATCCAGCAATGTGGGCTCTTTCTATGTACCGCCTCTCTTCTGCGCTGATCAGATGCTGACTTGATCTTCCCTCTAGGCATTACCTGTGCGAACCTGGAAGTAAACCATTTATTATGTCTCCATACAATGCAGCTGGTGAGTGATTCATGTATCCTTCCTAGTCCAACCTAAGAGGAGAAGAAGGAAGGCCTTCAGGTTTCGACAGAAACGAGCGAATACTGATTTCTCGTTTCCCCTCTCCTAGTCAATACTCTCTGCGCTTACCCCGCTCCAACCGGACTCGAAAGAGCTGTCGTTCTCGCCCTTCACGATAGTTCGAACCCTCATCACGATGGGGAAGAACAAGAAGTTTCGCTCGTTCCGACTGGTCAATTAGACGATTCGAAACGCAAATGGAGTTCAGCTCCCCCTGTTTGGCGTTTCCTGGGAGTGAGTCCTTATCTCTCAGCTTATTCATGAAACGAGGGAATGCTCATCCGGGTGGTGCGATGCAGCTACGAGGAGAACCCAAAGTCGAAGAATTCATCGCTTCGCATCAAGAACTCCAACCTCCCTCCGCTACTCCCTCACCAAGCAACACACTTTCTCCTAGCTCAACTCACTCCTTTGCCGGTCGACCTGGTTTTCAACATCGTCCTTCGTCTCTCGCGCTAGGAACTGCGAATCAGTCCGCGAGTTCTCGAGGCAGCATCGATCTTCCAACAACAATCGAATCCGAACGCTCTTCCCAGAACAACTCTCCTGTCCTCTCAAATGAACGACAACGTACCTCATCACCCCCAAGAATCGACGGCTCGAGAACTTCGCCTCCCGCTCCCTCGAAACCGAAGAAGAAGTCAAAGTTCAGTTTGTCGGGATTGATGGGAGCACTTGATATCTCGGGCGGAAGTGGAAAGAGTGAGAACGAGGGCCATGAGCATCTGTTGACACCGGAACAAGTGTTACAAGCTGAAAAGGCTGGAGTTGCGAAACGACAAGCAAACGATGCATCTTATCAACCGAATCCGTCTCTGGAGCAGGAGCTGGGACCCTGGAGGTTCGCCGATGAGAGTGTAGACGCTGCAGAGGTAAGCTTTCTCGATCTCTCAGAGACCGTCACGTCGCTGAGTTGACAATTCACATTTCGTTCTCTCGCAGGCAACCGACTTTGTCTTCCTCGACCCTGATCACCCTCGAACGGTAGCTCAACGACGGAAACATTTCTGTGCACAGAATGGCAAGTTCAGGAAAGAATTCGTGTATGATCCCGACACGTGAGTCCCGTCGTTTCGCTCTCTTGCTTCGACCCTCCGACTTACCAATCTCTCTTCGACAGGATCTACACAACTTCCTTCTTCGCTCCCTTCTGTGATCTCAACACTCTCGATCTCAAACTAGGTCCAGTCAAAATGAACATTTCCTCGTTCATCGGAAGTGGAGATCTCATGCCCATACGCTACACTCTTCGCTCAACACGAATGGCACCTAGTCCCGACCCTAATGCGAAGGAGGGGGAGATGGAAGCTGAGGGATTCGCTACCATCGAATTCAAGCTTGTCGATTGATCGCAAGAGTTGTTCTCTGTTGTATTCTTCACTCCTTTTTACTCCTTAATACTTGTAACGATACTTAGAGCAGGCTCCCTATCTACTGAAGGCGATGGAACGTTCACCACTTCGTTTGTGATCGTCTGCAAGCGATTTCGAAATTTAAAAGACTCCTTGCGAAGAAATTCCGAGGTCATCGAATTGACTTTTCCACCAATTTTCTGCATCGAGAGCATAATATACAATGAATCTGTTTCTTCAAACCTGCTTCGTTGCGATTTCGCTTTGTGCGAAGAGTGAGTTGCAATTTGAAATTTCACGTTTCACTTTGAGACTTGGTGCACTTCACGACTCGAATCTCTCAAGGCCCTCTGCAGCCTCTCTGTACGTGATGATATCCCAGTGTATACTAGTGGACAGCTGACAAACCGCCCTCTGTGCAGCTCTCTCTAATCGCTTTCCCTCATCAGTCAACAATGGAACCTCTCTCGCCCACCTCAGCAACTGGCCCAACAGCAACGATCTGCACACAAACAGATACGAATGATCTCCTACCTCGAACTCGAACTAGTCTCCTCGCTCTCCCTCTTGAAGTGATTGGAATCATTTTGGATCACTCGTTTACACATCCAGAAACTCAAGCAATCGAAGCCAATCAACATGAGGATACCCGAAGTCATGGTTGGAATAGTACAAACACGTCTCTGAAACAGATGAGCGAGTACGTCCATGTCTTCGCTTATTCTTCTTTTCTTTCGCATCGTTCTGTTTGCCTTCGCTCTCTTCAAGCTTCAACTCCCATATCGACCCATTCTCTCGAAAATCTGTTGACGGTAGTGACTCGTCATACCCAGATATCAAGCGGCCTATTCCGATCAAGTTCTCGCACTCATGAAGACTTGTCGAACTTTCTACCATTTCCTCCTCCCTCGTTTCTATCAGCATCCTGTTCTCGTCAGGCCCAGCTCAATCAAGAAGTTCTATTTGTCAATCAAAGCAACTCCGAAGCTCTCGAAACTCGTCACGAAACTTGTACTTTACCCTTCACAACAAGTGCCGACGCAAGAACTCATCGACGTCTGGCACCATTCGCTTTCAAAGTACCTCAAACACCTCACGGGTCTACGAACGCTCTCACTCGGCATCTATACTTCTCTTCTCAGCAACCTCTCACACACTGCGACTAGCATCGCTCCATTCAACTCGATCGAGGCGCTCGACCAACTCGATCTCTACACTTCCTACACCCACTTTGACCCTCGCGCTGCTCAAGACGGAGTGCTCTCTTTGATCAACCGTTCGGCACCTCACTTGAAACGTCTCTCGTTCAGTACGATCAATCTTCTTGAGAAAGGTTGCGGAATCCGACAAAGTAGTCGATTCCTCAACAGTGCGAATGCGAGATGGGGGGTCAATAATCAAGATGGATCAGACGACGAAGGAGAAGCTGAGGAGTACCATCCTGACGACAGTTGCGCGACGAGGTTCATTCAAGCCATCAGAGCCGCGAGGGTCGGATACGAATGGGAAGAGACGAGGGAAGATGGTCACGTTGAGAAATGTCGAGAAAGAGGGATTCAGAGTCTCTATTTCTTCGGTGAAGCAGCGATTGGAGTCGGAGTATTGTACGAGATGCTCTCAAACATGCCGAACCTTCACTGGTAAACCCTTAAATTCTCACTTCCTTCAATTGAGTTCTTCGGTCTGACACTCATCTCTCCTCAGTTTACATCTCGACGCCTTCACCCTCCTCGGTCCTTCACTCTCTGAGTCGATTCCTTTCTACCTACCTCGAAAAGGACGACTCTCTCTACCGAAACTCGTCGAATCATTCGCTTCTACAACCTCTCACTTGACGGAACTTACCTTTGCACCTGTATTTGCTGGTATCATTTCGACGGATGGCAAAATGGATTCGATCTTGAAGGTGAGCTTCGTTTCATCTCGTGACTCGCTACTCGAATTTCGTCGATTCGGCTCGGTCTTATCATGCAGCTCCTCCCTCACCTCACCCACCTCGAACTGAGATGCGATTTCGTCACTCCCAAGTTCTTCTCCCCTCTCCTCTCGTCGTCCAAGCTACCTCTTCGCTATCTTGCCTTTCACATCCTCCCTCCTCACGCTCCACCTTCATTCTACGTCAGCTCGACCGCGTCTACTGCATCAGGAACTCTCAACACTGCTACTCAAGCACAAGCAGCGATTGCAGCCGTTCCCGCCAATCCCGCCAATCCCGCTTCAGACGATTCACCTCCAACCACGACGCTTCGTAAAGCTGTGGCCGTCATAGTATTCCAATTCTACGGTACCGAGATCACCGAGCTCGCTCAAGCCGTCGAAGACGTCTGTTTCGAAGATGAAGAAGGAGCTGGGAAAGTTTGCAGTTGGCCTGAACAATCTCAAGAAGAGTTTTCGGAGGAGACTGTTGGATCGGATGAGAGACAAGAGAAGTGGAATGAACCTTATTGGTACGATCTATTGATGAGGTTGGGTAGGTTGAGAAGAGATACGAATGAAGTGGAGGAAAGCGAGGAGGGAAGCGAGGAGGGATCAGATGAAGTTGAATGAGAGTTGGAGGAAAAAGTACATTTCTGGAATAGCTTGCAAAGAATCGAACGATTTACATTATCTCGAGGGAACAGTTAAAGAGAGCAGATACAAAGAACAGACCATTCTGCGACGAATCAACCACATCTCCTTACAACGGCCCCTCTCAACATTGCATCGCAGTCCGTTCTAATTCCGCCTCTCGTAAGACCTTCGCCAGACGTTGCCATTCTGACCGTGCACTCTTCCCATCCGATTTCAATCGCTTTACGGTCTGAGCAAGGTAATCGACCACACGAATGACTGATTTAGGGAGGTCGTTCCGCATCTTTTCGTGGTCCTCCTCGTCCTCCTCGAGCAATCCCTCGGAAGGAAAGGCGGCAGTCGGTCGAGTGTCGATGCCCAGTTTGGTAGCCCTCCTGATCATGCCGGATCTAAAGGTCCAAAACTTGTCAAAGATTCGAATGTAACCCTTCCCGCGCAGAAGCCCCTTGGCGTGCGTCAACAGGACTGGATACGTCGGAAGCTGGAGCTCGGTCGTCAACTTGTGATCGAAGTAGTGGACGCCGATGTCTAGCTCCTTCAATACTGGAAAGTTGCGCTGTTTAGCGGAGAGAATGATCGGGGACGATATAGAACGGAAAGAGAAGACTCGTAGCCTTTTCAATCGAGGGAAGGAACTGGCGGAGAGGTCGAAGAGCTGGCTAGGGGAGGGGCGAAAGTGGTCGATTTCGTCGTCCTCGGCTTCGAAAGATAGATCCAAGAGGGATGTGGAGAAGATGGAGGCAAAGTCGAGCCAAGATGAGTGGAACGAGTCGGCGCAGAGGGTGAGGGATTCCAAAGGAGGAAAGGGGCGGCCGAGGGTATTGGGAGGTAGAAGGGGCGAGAGATCGAGTGTTCC
>JGI24890J29729_1000147_pt1 | contig 55184 bp, 56 predicted proteins | sample FreactcultureFD7_FD_29729 | JGI IMG/M metagenome (IMG submission 29729)
CCCTTGCCGAGCAGATCTCCGCCATCAACTTCGATGGAAGTGCCACCGCTCAAGCCGATGACAACATGTCGGGAGCCAGGTTCTGCAAATCCTGCTGCTTTTTTGGTGAATGAGCCACCGAGAGGATCAATAATCAGATTAAAGCCAGAGCCTCCATAATTTGGTGTTAAATCGTCGTAGGTCAAGGTATCTCTCCCCAAAACTTTAACTCCCTGTCTGGTCACACCAGTTGATTGCAGCCCCAACTGCTCTGCGATGCAGAGTGCGGCTTCACCAATCGACCCATTTGCTCCAAGAACTAAGACTTTATCTGAAACAGAACTCTTTTTCAGCTGTGCATAAATTGACAATATTGATAAGAAAGAAATCATCGAAATTGCGATTGTTTCGGAAACAATGCCTTCCGGAATCGGAAAAATTACATCATCGGGGAATGAAAAAGCTTCCTGGTGTACTCCCGAACGTTGAAAGCCACCACCAGCNCCCTCCGCAAAGACGAAGAATCGAGAGCCATTGGAATCGACTGCAACGCCTGAGGTGCCGGGAATTAAAGGCCATTTATTGGCGAGCGGAAAGAATCCCTGTGATATTTGCTGATCTAACGGTGAAATTGCAGAACACTCCAAATGCAACACCCGGCTCGATTGTAAATCTATCTCTTGATGAGAGACCCTTAAAGCTCCAGGAGCGGTTATTTCTATTGATTTAACCTTCACTTCACTCCATTGATTAGATTAAGAAAATCCTCTATGGACTGCCGATCAGCTTTCTTGAAGCTAGGTCCCCTACTTGGAGCGAGACCAGAATTCTTATGCAACTTCACGGCTTGCTCTGCCCAACTAAGAGCTATCGGAGTACATGGGATTACCGGCGCATGAGCCACTTTGAAATCAATCTCGTTCGCAGTTAATAGCCCAAAGAGATTGCCAGCTGGAATGATGACATCGGCACCTTGATCAACTAGCTTCTCTGCAATTGCGCGAAAAGATTTGACTATCGCCTGATAGGCATCCGCATCACCATCGAAAGCTGCAGCAAAATCTTCAACTTTCATGTTGAGTGCAGTAATCGTCAACAATTTATCTGACAGACCATATTTCGCAACCTGCTCTAGATGAATAACTTCGAAAGCGTCATCGAGTGAGACGAGGGCTATTCGTTGACCTAAGTGAGAAGCCCAGAGTAATGTGGACTCGCCCAAACCGATAACTGGAATATCTACGCTGGATCGTAATTCGTAGAGCAATGGATCTTGGAAATGCCCCAATACGAAGGCGTCGTAACCCTTTCTTTCGCCTTCAATTGCATTCTTAATCGCAGAGATTCCGCACCGCAATTCTTGAAGGCGGCCAAAATCACGTGCTGGCGGTGTCAATCCAATGACATCCACTTGCACTCCATCAGATGCGGTCTTGTTGAGGTAGTCGCTCAAGCGATGGAGATAAGCGGCATTGGTATTTTCATCAACAAAGCTCTGCCAAAGTATTTTCATTTCTGTTCCTGCAGGAATTCTAGAACTACCTTAGAAACTTCCTCGTACTTGACTTCCAGGAGCGGAATCATTCCACCCTCAATTATCACTTTAGATACCTCTTTCGCCCTCTTTAAGCCGACAAGGAACTTGTCAGATTGTGGAAAAGCGAAAGGATCTTCTGAGGGAGCTAATAGCAATACTCGAGAAACAATCTTTTCCAGGCCATCTTCGATGATATAGCTGGAGCAGGCCAAGTGCCCCTCGGTGGGATCAAGATCAAAAGAGAGCGAGTCACGGATGAAGCGATTCAGAATGTCTGGCCTATTTTTTGGGTAAAACGGATACCGCTTGCCCCAGTTCGAAGTTAAATGAGTGCCATCTTCAGCTATGACCGCGTCATCGACTCCCTCACCATTTTTGTGCTTCTCTCGATATTCCAAGTTAGTAAATGGTGGCGCTGAGAGAATCAGATTGCGTACACGTGCTGGATTTTTAGCCGCAACTTCGAAGGAGACAAGAGCTCCCGTGTGATGCCCCATTAGATTAAATTCTTTCATGCCTAGCGCATCTGCCAGAGCGATAACTCCTTCGGCATATTTCTCGATGGAATGAGGCTTAGGGAATTTCGCGCTCTGGCCAAAGCCATACATGTCCATTGCTATTACTTGATGCTTCTCTGCAAGTAGTGGGATTACTTCCCGAAACTCATCCCATGAACGCGGAGTTTGGTGAAGAAGAATAATTGGATCACCATGACCTGCAGTCGCGATATGCAATTGGCCAAGCGGTGTATCAACGTACTGAAACCTAATTGTCATAGTGAGAGTTTATGCACAGTTTTCGTTTCCCACAATTAGCATCTCGTGAAGAGTGGGCAGGAGTTCAACCAATTTAGGTTTCTCCTGCCCAATCTAATCGTTACAACGTGCAGAGGAGCTGCGGCCACATCTCCAACGTTCTTCTCGGCAACTGCCGCGAAGTAACGAGAGGAGGTCCTAATGAACCCTATCAAGTGGCTTGCGCTAACCGGTAACGCGATCAACTTAGTTGTCGCGCTACTCAAGTGGCGCAACACCCCGTAAGGGGAGCCACAAAGTAAGGCCCGTTCGCACCGGGCAAGTAGAGGCGGGGACTTAGGTTCCCGTCTTTACTTATTTGTAGAGTAAAACTAAATATCTAATTATTCAATGAATAATGCGCGACACAGCCAACTACTTTGCGTTGACTAAATTTAAATGCTCTTCTTAAAGATAACTATCTGATGCACAATCACGCCACCGATAAGTCCCCAGAATGGTGCGCCTAATTTAAAGGCTGAAATATTAGAGACTGTAATCATTAACGTCACGAGCGCAGCTTCCCGATATTGAGGATCAGCGAGCGCTTCATGGGTGGAGTTTGCGATGGCGGGCATTAATGCCAAGCCAGCGATAGCGGCAAGCATCGCAACTGGAATAGAATCAAGAAAACCTAAGAAGGCGGCGCCGAAGATTCCAAAGGCAACATAAGTAAGCCCAGATACAACGCCTGCGGTGTAACGACGAGATTTATCGGGGTCTGAATGTTCACCGGCACCAATTGCTGCAGTGATTGCGGCTGAGTTCACTCCGCTACCGAGAAAACCAGCGCCGGCAATGGAAATAATTCCGCCAGTTACTAGCGCGCGATTAACTGGCGCTTTGTAACCCAATCCAGTTAGCACCGACATGCCTGGTGCATATTGGCTCGTCAGGGNCATGAGAAGCAGTGGAATAGAGAGCGTGAAAATTGCTCCAATGGTGAAATGCGGAGTGATCCAGGTGGGATGAACAATCGAGAGATTGAGATCTGGTTGGTGCGCTTTTCTAAGAAGAGCAGAAATGAGTAGGCCTATTCCGAATGCAGCGACGATGGGCGCGCGCCACTTGTAACGGCGACCAATGAAGAAAACAATAATCATGGGAAGAACAACTCCTGGTTCTTTAATCGCGGCTGGGAATATTGCAACTCCGAAATTGAAGAGAACCCCTCCGAGCATCGCCATGGTGACAGGACGCGGAACGACCGAGAGAAACTTTTCGAGCAAACCGGCTGCGCCAATGATGGTAAGCAAGATGGCAGCGATGAAATATGCAGCGACTGCCTCATTGATGGTGTGAGTGGCAAGCCCTGTAACGAGTAGTGCGGTGGATGGAGTTGACCATGCACCGAGCAGTGGCACGCGCATACGCAGTGATAGGTATATTCCATAAAGTCCTGAGCCAACTAAAACCGCAAAGAACCATGAAGCAGTTTGATCAGGCCTCAGTCCGCCAGCTTGTGCAGCTTGCACAATGATGGGGCCAGTTCCAAACGTTCCAACAAGGACAGAGAGAACTCCTGCAACCGCGGCGCCTAGCGAGATCGCCTTAGGCAGAGTCCGTAGGTTGTGCGCAATAGCCTGTAAGGGCGAGAGGCCTTCTGTTCCCTCAAACATCTGCTCCATTTGCGAAGAGTATCAACTTCGAATTGCCTGAATAGGCGTGTTTGACTGTAAATAAAGAGAAAGAAGAACCTACTTTTGTATCATTTGTGATAACAATTTGGAGGAATAAGTGGCTACAGCAAAAAGGTAAGTTCCAGCGCACCAGAGCAGACTAATCAACACATTGTAATAGAGAGCGCCATTGAACATACGCTCTTTAGCACTCGCTGGTTACTTGCACCCTTTTATATTGGCTTAGCTCTCTCCCTTATTCTCTTGCTGGTTAAATTTGTGCAAGAGTTCTGGAAATTCGCTCAGGACATCGTCAACCTAGATCTCCACCACACCACTATGGGAATTCTCGGATTGTTGGATATGACTCTGCTCGGCAACCTCATTCTTATTGTCATCTTCGCGGGTTACGAGAACTTCGTCTCCAAGATTGAGACCGCTCGCCACGCAGTGGATCGTCCACATTGGATGGGTCGCGTGGATTACTCAGGCCTCAAGATTAAGTTGATTGGTTCGCTAGTAGCCATCTCAGTGATTGAACTTCTGAAAGACTTTATGGAAGCTAATACTGAAGTCAACGATGGCTTGGTCTGGCGTATCGCTATTCACGTGACCTTCGTAATCTCCGGCGTGCTCTTCGCGCTGATGGATTGGATTGCTGACAAGCGCCACGATGTGGATATGCACGCTTAATAATTAACGACGAACTCCGGTGGTAAAACGGGGGCGTTCGGTTAAATCTGAATGCAGGGCGATGGTTTCGAAATCTGAGGCCATCGCCTCTGCTATTGCTGGACCTTGAATCTCATTGTGTTCGATGGCGAAGAATCCGCCGGGTTTAAGTAAGCGGGCTGCTGCTGCAATAAATTGCTTCGGTGCAAACATGCCATCGGCAGGACCGCCAAAGAGTGCGATCTTTGGTTCGGCCTTTAATTCGAGCGGTAAGTCTTGTTCATTCGGTACATATGGTGGGTTGGCCGTAACGATGTCACACTTTACGCCGACCAGCGCGGNGGCGGCATCCTCAATGACCACGCGAACATTTACATCATGTTTAGCAATATTGAGATTGAGCCAATGTGCTGCCGCCACCGATTTTTCTACCGCGACGACATGGACGTTCTTCTTACCTGCGGTTTCTGAGACGATAGNGATTGCAATCGCGCCGCTGCCAGAGCCAAGATCTACCACGGAGATGGGATCTGGTAAACCCGCAATGTGGTGGAGGACCTCATCCACCAGAATCTCGGTTTCTGGCCGTGGAATTAGTACGCCCGGACCTACGTCGTACTCTAAATATCTAAAGGCCGCCTCACCGACAATGTATTGAGTGGGAGTGCCATTGATGCGATCGGATATCGCCTGAATATATTGCTCGGAGATTATCTCCAGTTCTTCATCGCTCTTCTCAATGACGCGCGCATGAAGTTCCATCCGATTGATTCCGAGCAGATGAGCCAAGATTATTTCGGCATCTACTGCGCCGATATTTTTCTCGGCTAAACGTGCTTTACCGGAGACGAGCAGTTCTTTAATGCTCACCTGAGGCCAGCTTCTCTGCCTTATCTGCCTCAAGTAAGGCGTCAATGCAGGGATCGAGTTCGCCATTGAGAACGGCATCTAAGTTATTGGATTTAAAGTTAACCCGGTGATCGCTCAAGCGATTCTCCGGAAAGTTATACGTACGAATTCGCTCCGAACGATCGACGGATCGGACCTGTGATTTACGAATATCGCCAGCAATGCGATCGGCCTCTTCTTGAGCCGCAACCAACATTCTGGCGCGCAAGATGCGGAGNGCGGATTCCTTGTTTTGAAGTTGTGATTTCTCATTCTGACAAGAGACGACAATTCCAGTTGGAATGTGGGTAATACGTACCGCCGAGTCGGTGGTGTTTACAGATTGTCCGCCGGGACCGGAAGAGCGAAAGACATCGATGCGCAAATCATTCATATTGATATCTACGTCAACTTCCTCTGCTTCTGGAAGTACGAGTACACCCGCGGCGGAGGTATGAATGCGACCTTGGGATTCAGTCTCCGGAACGCGCTGCACACGGTGAACTCCACCCTCAAATTTCAAACGTGCATATGGACCATGTCCAGGTTCTGGGATGCCTTTGGCTTTAACCGCCATCGTTAGATCTTTATAGCCACCGAGTTCGGATTCGGTAACATCGATAATTTCAGTTTTCCAACCTTGCTTTTCGGCATAACGTTGGTACATGCGAAGCAAATCACCAGCAAAGAGTGCCGATTCATCNCCGCCCGCGCCAGCTTTAATTTCCATAATAATGTCTCGGTCATCATTGGGATCCCGGGGCAGTAACAAATCTTCGAGCTTTGCTTCGGCCGCTTCTAGGGTTGCTTGGAGTCCAGGAATTTCGGCGGCAAAGGCGGCATCTTCCTGCGCCATCTCTTTGCCAGCAGCTAAATCTTCTTCGGCAGATTTCCAGGCGCGATATCCGGCTACTACTGGGCCGAGTTGGGCATAACGCTTACCAAGTTGGCGAGCCTTGCCTTGATCAGAGTGGATCGATGGATCTGCCATTGCAGCTTCGAGTTCGGCATATTCAGTTAAGAGTTCTGGAACATTTCCGAAGCGATCTTTCTCCGCCATCTTCTTCTCCCTTCAACTTAGAACAATAAAAAAAGACCGCCGCACCTCAATGAAGAGGTGCGATACGGTCTTTGTAAAAAAGCTACTTAGCTGTCTTCTTGCCGAAACGCTCTTCGAACTTAGCAACACGGCCGCCGGTATCGAGGATACGTTGCTTGCCGGTGTAGAACGGGTGGCATACAGAACAAACTTCAACGTAGATAGAGCCAGTGGTCTTGGTGCTGCGAGTTTGGAAAACTTCGCCACATCCGCAAGTAACGGTGGTCTCTATGTACTCTGGGTGAATCTCGGACTTCATTATCTCTCCTGTTGTCAGGCTGGGTCGAGATTGTTCCCGTGAACCAGCGGTGCCAATCGTAGCCCGAGGGCTTCGGATGTGAAAATCGGGGGCTAATTCCCGTTTACAGAGGAGCCAGGCGCGTTCTGATTGCTGGCTTCTGAGACGGTGGTCTTCTGGATTTGAATCAAGAACTCCACGTTGGACTTGGTGCCCTTCATCTTCTCAAGGAGAAGTTCAAGTGCTTGTTGTGGCTCGAGTGCGTGAAGCACGCGACGCAAACGCCAAACAATATTGAGTTCTTCGGTGCCCATAAGGATTTCTTCCTTACGAGTGCCAGAGGCAACAACATCGACCGCAGGGAAGATGCGCTTATCGGCGAACTTACGGTTCAAGATCAATTCCATGTTACCGGTGCCCTTGAACTCTTCGAAGATAACTTCATCCATCTTGGATCCGGTATCAATGAGAGCGGTGGCAAGAATCGTGAGCGATCCACCGTTTTCGACGTTACGTGCGGCACCGAAAAACTTCTTTGGTGGATACAACGCAGCTGAATCCACGCCACCGGACAAGATACGTCCAGAGGCTGGGGCCGCGATGTTGTAAGCACGACCAAGGCGAGTAATCGAATCGAGAAGTACGACTACATCGTGACCAAGTTCAACCAGACGCTTTGCGCGCTCAATGGCGAGTTCGGCTACTGAGGTGTGATCATCGGCTGGGCGATCGAAGGNGGAAGCGATAACTTCACCCTTGATCGAACGCTGCATATCGGTAACTTCTTCTGGACGCTCATCAACGAGAACTACCATCAAGTGAACTTCTGGGTTGTTGGTGGTAATGGCATTTGCGATTGACTGCAAGACCATGGTCTTACCGGCCTTTGGTGGCGAGACGATAAGTCCGCGTTGGCCCTTACCGATGGGTGCGATCAAATCGATGACGCGAGTAGTCAAAATATTTGGCTCAGTCTCCAGGCGCAAGCGCTCCTGCGGGTAGAGTGGAACGAGCTTAGAAAATTCCACGCGCTCCTTTGANCTTTCAGGATCTGTTCCGTTGACGCTCTCTACACGGACAAGTGCGTTGAATTTCTCTTTGCGCTCACCTTCGCGTGCTTGGCGAACAACGCCGGTAACGACATCACCCTTGCGAAGTCCGTAGCGACGAACTTGTTGCAATGAGACATAGACATCGTTGGGGCTAGCGAGGTATCCCCCGGTACGAATGAAGGCGTAGTTCTCGAGGATGTCGAGCAATCCACCAACTGGTAGAAGAACATCATCTTCGGAAACTTGAATTTCGCGCTCGTCGCGATTTCCGCGATCACGATGGCGACCTCGATCGTTGCGGTCATTACGGTCACGCCCGCGGCCACGATCATGGCGGTCGCGATTATTGTTACCGCCACCACTCCACTCACGACGGTTTACATCAGCATCAGATGCATCATTAGGGTTGGAACCTTGGTTCTCGCCATCATCGCCCTGGTCATCTTGATCGCCGGAATCTTCGTTCTTGCTCTTATTCTTATCGCGGCCGGCCTTGCGGCGGGCATCGCGCTCGGCACGACGAGCTTCGCGTTCAGCTTTAGCAGCTTCGCGGTTCGCGGCTTGGAGATTTGCGATCGCCTTAACGAGATCGGGCTTCTTCATAGTTGAAGCGCCATCGATTCCTAGTTGTGCCGCTACTTTCTTAAGCTCTGGCAACAACATAGCGGCAAGCTCGCTATTTTCTTTCTTCTCTTCTGTACTGCTCATATATTTGGGATTCTTTTCAGATAAATTGCATAAGCAATGATTTGATTTTTATTAATTGATATCTGCAAATTCCAGTCGATCTAATACTCGACTTCCAGACAGGTGAAACTTAGCAGATTTTGAGGCGGGCGAGCAAAATTACGGGGTTACGGCGACGCCAATTGGGGAGATATCGAGCTTGTGGGCGACAAATGAGCCTGCCCCGACCCGAATGATCTCTTCCACTTCCGCCTCACTTGAGGTGTGGAGCACAAGGACTGATGGACCGGCACCAGAGATGGTTGCGGCTACTCCGGCGGCGCGAAGTTTGTTGACTAGCGCCATCGACTTCGGCATCGCCTCTGCGCGATAGGACTGGTGCAATAAATCCTCCGTCGCAGAGAGAAGCAAATCTGGTCGAGCAGAGATTGCTTGGGACAAGAGTGCGGCGCGGGCAGCGTTGAGCGCAGCATCATGATGCGGAACGCTCTCGGGCAATAACTTTCGTGCTTTATGTGTGGCTAAATGATTCTCGGGGATAAAGAGAATGGCTTTGATGCGCGCATCGACCGGAATGGAAATCGCACGGCCACTTTCTTTTCCATGCATTGTTTCCATCCACGAAATCGTGGCGCCACCATATATTGCAGCAGCAATATTATCTGGATGGCCTTCAAGCTCTGTGCCGAGCGTGACCATATCTTCATCGGTCAGAAGTGCATCTCCGCCGAGAACTAAATTACGAGCAAGCGCCAAGCCGCCCACGATTGCAGCAGCAGATGAACCAAGACCGCGGCCATGTGGAATGGCGTTGAGCTGACGCAGCGCCAAACCTTTGGGTTTTCCACCCATATGCTCAAAACCATGCATCATCGCTTTAATAACGAGGTTGTTCTTATCTTTCTTCACATCCTCATGGCCTTCGCCAGTAATTTCAATATCAAATTCGGCATCATCCAAGATTTGCGCGGCATACATATCGCGTAAATCGAGGGCTAGGCCAAAGCAATCAAATCCTGGTCCGAGGTTTGCACTGGTGGCCGGGACGCTGATCTTGGCGAAGGTTGCTTTGAAAGTTGGGCGTGCCATTACGCAATTCCCATTTCACGAGCAGCGGCTTTGGCATCGACTGGAATAACAATGGGCGCAGGTGCGCCATCGAGAATAGTGGCAACATCTTTAAGGCCATTGCCAGTCACGGTGATCACAATTTTCTTACCCTTAGGAAGTCGGCCTTCTGCCTGCTTCTTAATCANCCCAGCGATTCCGGCAGCCGATGATGGCTCAACAAAGACGCCCTCTTTTGCAGCGACCAGACGATAGGCCGAGAGAATTTCTTGATCCGAAACATAGTCAATGAGTCCACCTGATGAATCACGCGCTTCAACTGCTTGCGCCCATGAGGCAGGGTTGCCGATGCGAATCGCGGTTGCAATTGTCTCTGGGTTTGGAACTACTTCTCCGCGAACAATGGGGGCCGCGCCTTCTGCTTGAAAGCCCCACATCTGCGGAAGTTTTTTAGCAAGGCCATCTTTGTAATACTCGCGATAGCCCTTCCAATAAGCGGTGATATTTCCGGCATTGCCGACGGGAAGTACGTGAATATCTGGGGCATCTCCGAGCAGATCTACGACTTCAAAAGAAGCGGTCTTCTGGCCTTCAATACGATATGGATTTACTGAGTTAACGAGTGCGACTGGATAATTATCGGCAAGTTCACGAGCCAAGTTGAGGCAATCATCGAAATTGCCATCTACTTGAAGAATGGTGGCGCCATGAGCGATGGCCTGTGCCAACTTGCCCATTGCAATTTTGCCTTGAGGGATAAGAACAACGGGAACCATTCCACCTTTGGTGGCATATGCAGCGGCAGATGCGCTGGTGTTGCCAGTTGAAGCACAGATAACAGCCTTTGCGCCATCTTCGGCCGCCTTTGACATCGCCATAGTCATGCCGCGATCCTTAAATGAACCGGTGGGATTTGCGCCTTCTACCTTGAGCCAAATTTCGTTATCGAGCATCTCGGAGAGAACGCATGCTGGGACGAGTGGTGTTCCACCTTCACGTAAGGTGATGACCGGAGTCGCCTTAGATACTGGCAGGCGATGGCGATACTCTTCAATAACGCCGAGCCATTGATGCGCCTGCTTCTTTCCAAAGATTCCCATTTTTATTGTTCAAATCCTTCTACTCGAATAACGCTGGCAACATCTTTCACGATATCGAGCTCGGCCAGCGCTTTAACGGTTGCAGATAGCTCGGAATCCTTTGCTTTATGGGTCATCGCAATTAATTCTGCGCCATTTCCAGATCCGGTTTGGCGGACGGTTTGAATCGAGAGGTTGTTCTTGGCAAATGTTTGAGCGACCGCAGCAAGTACGCCGGGACGATCTTCCACATCTAAACGAATGAGATAGCGCGTCTCAATTGCCCCGACCGGTGCGATATCGCGATCTGCATAAATACTTTCGCTTGGTCCTACTCCCCCGCTTAATACGTGGCGAGCAACGGCGACAACATCACCGAGAATTGCAGAAGCAGTTGGTGCGCCGCCTGCGCCGCGGCCATAGAACATCAGGGAGCCAGCTGCTTCTGCCTCTACGAAGACAGCGTTGAAAGCTTCGCGGACTGATGCCAGTGGATGATTTCGTGGAAGCAGCGTCGGATGAACGCGGACCGAGATTGCATCATCGGGAGNGAGTTCGGCAATGGCCAGCAATTTAATAACAAGGCCAAGTGACTTTGCGACCGCCACATCGGTTGCGGTGATTTCGGTGATTCCTTCGCGCGATACATCGGCATCCGTCACGCGAGTGTGAAAAGCCAATCCGGCCAAGATGGCAGCTTTAGCGGCGGCATCAAAACCATCGACATCGGCAGAAGGATCAGCTTCGGCAAAACCTAAATCTTGCGCTTCCTTCAAAGCATCTCCGAAGGCGGCTCCGGTCTCATCCATCTTGGTCAGGATGTAGTTGGTGGTGCCATTGACGATTCCCATGATCTTCTCAATGTGATCGCCAACAAGAGATGAACGAAGCGGGCGAATAATAGGAATTGCACCAGCAACTGCTGCTTCGTAATAAATATCTTCACCGTTTGCGGCGGCGGTCTCATAAAGCTCTGCGCCATGTTTGGCCAACAGCGCCTTATTGGCTGTGACTACAGATTTTTTATTCTTGAATGCCTGCAAGATGAGCGAGCGCGCAGGTTCAATGCCGCCCATTACCTCAATAATGATGTCGATTTTTGGATCATTGATGATCGAGGCCGCGTCAGTGGTGAGAATTGATGGATCGATGCCTGGGCGCTTAATAGAGATATCTCGCACCGCAACGGCTGCGAGTTCGAGCTTGGCGCCCGAGCGAGCGGCAAAATCCTCCGGGCTATCAATCAATAAACGTGCTACTTCACTGCCGACGACTCCACAGCCCAGCATGCCCACTCGAAGGGTCTTCAGGTGCGAGTTCATGCCCCCTATTCTCCACTATTTTTAGGAGAGTTTGCGCGCACTTTCCTGCACATCGAGGGCTAAAAGGTCGGCGAAATTCTCGCGGCGAAGGATTATTCGCGCACTACCAGCGTTAACCGCGACCATTGCCGGGCGGGTCATATGGTTGTAGTTGCTGGCCATGCTGCGGCCGTAAGCACCAGTGGCCGGAATCGCTAAGAGATCGCCAGCATCAATATCGAGTGGTAAATCGATATCGCGAATAATGATGTCGCCGGACTCGCAATGCTTTCCCACAATTCGGGTCGAGGTTTCGGTGGCAGTGGATTTACGGTTGGCCAAGAGTGCGGTGTACTCGGCGTCGTAGAGCGCGGGTCTGATGTTGTCACTCATTCCACCATCGACTGCGACGTAGCGACGGCTTGCACCACCTTCGAGTGAAACGGTTTTTGTTGTGCCGACTTCATACAAAGTTGTTGTGGTCGGGCCAACGATGGCGCGACCTGGTTCGATCGAGATTTTTGGAAGGGCTAATCCCAACTCTTTACATTGGTGTTTTACTACTGTTGCGATTGCCAACAGAATTTCGTCTGGATCGAGAGTTTGCTCGCCCGGAACATAAGCGATGCCATATCCCCCGCCAAGGTCGAGTTCTGGCAGTTCCCGGTTGAAGTGGTCGCGATATTTCGCCATAAATTCCAAGAGGCGGGTTGCTGATATTTCAAAGCCATCTGAGGTAAAAATCTGAGATCCAATATGGGCATGGAATCCCATCAGCGAGATATTGCTCGCCGCTTCGCACTCTTCTACCGCCTTCCAGGCGGCACCGCTGGCGATGGAGAATCCAAACTTCACATCTTCATGTGCGGTGGCGATGAATTCATGGGTGTGGGCTTCGATGCCAGGGGTGAGGCGAATCAGAGCTTTCGCGCTCATACCTGCGGCTTTGGCTAAACGGTTGACGCGTTCAATCTCATGGAATGAATCAACAACAATCGTGCCGACGCCGTAACGAAGAGCCTCGGCAATCTCGGCCTCTGATTTATTGTTTCCATGAACTTCAATGCGCTCCGCCGGAAATCCCGCTTGCTGTGCGACAGCGAGTTCGCCGCCGGTGCAAACATCTAAACCGATGCCCGCTTCATTGATCCATTTAGCAACTTCTACGCAAAGAAAAGATTTTCCGGCGTAATACACGGTTCCCGCAGCGCCGCCAAAGTGGCGTTCGAGCGAGGCCTTCCAGGCAGATGCACGCACGCGAAAATCGTTCTCATCGATAACAAAGAGCGGGGNACCAAATTCCTTGGCAAGTGTGCTTGCTTTAATGCCGGCGATGGAGAGTTGGCCATCTTGATAGGAGGAGTTGATAGAGAAGATCTCGGGTGACCAATTCATTGCTACATCTTCTCCGGCGCGCTGACGCCAAGTAGTCCAAGTCCGTTGGCAATTACCTGAGCGGTTGCCTTACATAAAGTAGCACGGGCGCTGTGGAGCTCGGTGGCTATTTCCTCGCCCATCGGAAGCACGCGGCAATCAGCATAGAAGCGATGGTAAACACCGGCTAGTTCTTCGACATAGCGAGCAATGCGATGGGGTTCGCGAAGTTCGGCGGCGCTGGCAACGACTCGTGGATATTCGCCGAGNGCGCCAATTAATTCACGTTCGCGCTCGTGCACAAGTAGTTCGGGATGTATATGTTCGACACCAAATGCAACATTAATATCAGCGGCATTGCGAAGGACTGCACAGATACGCGCGTGGGCGTATTGAACGTAATACACCGGATTCTCGTTAGTGCGACGTTTGAGCAAATCCACATCCATCACCATTGGAGTATCAACGGGATATCGAATCAAGGTATAGCGCGCAGCATCTACGCCAACTTTTTCAACAAGTTCTTCTAAGGTGATGATGGTTCCGGCTCGCTTAGAGAGCTTCACCTCTTCGCCATTTTCCATAATCTTGACGAGTTGGCCAATCAATATTTCGATGTTGTAGTTCGGATCATCGCCGGCACAAGCAGCAAGCGCCTTCAAGCGTCCGACATAACCGTGATGATCCGCGCCGAGCATATAAATACAGATATCAAATCCGCGTTCGCGCTTGGAGATGTAATACGCAGAATCTGATGCAAAGTAAGCAAAGGATCCATCGCTCTTGAGCATTACTCGGTCTTTATCGTCACCGAAATCTGTGGTGCGAAGCCAGGTAGCGCCTTCATGGATGAAGACATGACCATTTGCTACCAACTCATCTTGCGCATGCTTGAAGAAATCATTTTCATATAAAGACTTTTCCGAGAACCAGACATCGAAGTGGGTGCCAAATGCAACCAAGACTCTCTGTTGTTGCGCCAATTGAAGGGCATATCCCTTGTCGCGAAATGCGGCGATGGAATCGGTCTCAGGTAACTCGGTTAAAGATGAATCACTTGCCAGAACTTCCTTCGCCAGATCAGCGATGTATTCACCGTGATAGCCATCCTCGGGAATAGGTAGACCAAGCGCCGCCGCGCGAATGGAAGCGCCGAATTTATCCATCTGTACGCCGCGGTCGTTGATATAAAACTCGCGCGTGACTTTTGCGCCGGCTGCGCCAAGCACGCGACCGAGGGCATCACCAACAGCAGCCCACCGGGTATGACCCAGATGTAATGGGCCTGTGGGATTTGCAGAGATAAATTCCAGGTTGATGGCGACGCCATCGAGAACATTGCCGTGTCCATATCTTTCACCTTGCGAAAGCGCGTTGAGAATGGCTCCGCCTTGGCTTGCTTTTGCCACGGTGATATTAATAAATCCAGGTCCTGCAATATCAACCTTCTCAATATCTTTATTACCCGCAAGACCAGTTTGAATAATTGTTGCAATATCGCGTGGATTCTTACCTGAAGGTTTGGCGAGAGCTAGTGCAATTGAGGTGGCGTAATCGCCATGGTCACGATTTTTTGGGCGGTCAAGGGTTAACGAATCTGGAATCTCGCACGCCAGCCCTGCGCCTCGCAGAATTTCGAGAATCGCTGATCCAACTGCCGCTTGGATGCTCGATTCGCTCATGTGAGAACTTTACTTGCCGTCTGCGTTAATCTCGAAAAGCCCTGAGTTTGTGTGATGGATGAAGTTGCCTTAATCTTGGCCTATCTCCAGCGGGAGTGGTGAAATGGCAGACACGCAGGTCTTAGGAACCTGTGCTTTACGGCGTGTGGGNTCAAGTCCCACCTTCCGCACTTGGAAAAGCCCCGAGAAATTAATCTCGGGGCTTTTTTATATGGATTTATCCAGCTTTACTGCTTACTTGCAGGACTTCGATACCAGTTTCGCCAAATCAAACGGTGCACCGGAATCTTGTAAGGGATTCGGCGGATGATGGGCAAGAGTGGCAAGAACATCAAAGCCAGGGTTAAGAGAGCCATAATTAACATGATGATGGTGTCGGCATTGTCCGAGGATTTAAATGGATCGATTTGATACCAGAACGAGAATAACCAGAGCCAAGATTGTCCTGGCCAAGAGCCGGTCTCATTCATAACTCCCCATTGATCTCCGCCGAGATGCTGTTTGGTCGCCAAGGCGCCAAAGTAACCATCGCTATCGGCAAGGAAGAGCATTGGCTTGGTGAAGTTGGTGGGCAGAGTGCTATCGCTGGTTAAGAGCGCGCCATCTAGCGCACCAGATGCCGCCATCATAGAAAGTCCATCAATCATCGCCGGAACTGGTCCAAAGGAGTTATTGGGATCCGGAAGCGTGGTCTTATCCCCCGCTTTAGTCAGGGCGCCTTCATAAGCGTTAGCCCACTTGCCCCGCTGATCTGCCGTTGCTGCCTTCCAAGTATTAACAGCAGCGATTGCGGTCGCATCATTAGAAATCAATAGTGGTTCCACAACAAAGGAATTAGCTGGATTAATCGGGATACGAACCCCAGCCCAATCTTGCAACTTAATGAATCCAAAGTGCTGGCCTTTAGCTGCAGTGTTATATGGGGCGCCATAGCCAGCAGAACCGGTGGTTCCCGCTAATTCCCCGGTTGCAACTTGAGCAAAGTCAGCTGGGGCCGCGGTTACCCATGACTTAAGCGTGACCGCTTTTTCATCGGGTGAACTAAAGAGTGCGGCAAGTCCGCAAGCCAGCAGACCAATTACAACTATCGCCATGACAATCTCTTTAACGAGATCGTATGGACGCATTGGACCGGACCATTTTTTGGCGGGATCTACTTTCATCATTGAGCTCACTTGGAACTCCCTTCAATGGTGACATCGTTATCGATGGGAGGAACAACGCCTTTTCTGCGCACCAAGATGATGTGCCAGGCAACGATTCCACCGAGGGCAAGTGGCAAGAGGGAAACGTGAAGCAAGATTGCTTGGCCGGTATTAAGGGCATTGAAATATGCGCCTATGCCCATGGAGTTAAAGCCATCTTTTGCTTCGCTGGCAATCCATTGTGAATCAAAGTTGGTCTGAATGAGATAGCCAGTAAATGCAGTCATGATCGAAGCCATGAATGCCACGACGCCAGTGATCCAGGTGGCGAGGCGACGTCCGCGCCAAGCTGCCATCCAGAACTTTCCCCAAAGGTGAACGACCATAAAGACGAAGAAGAGTTCAACGCTCCATAAGTGAACCGAGTTCACATAGTGACCAACACTTGAGGTGTGCCACCAAGCAGGTCCATTGAGCGTAAGCACAAGACCAGAGGCAATAAGCATTACCAGCGCCGCGATTGTTGCTACGCCAAATACATAGACCCACGATGCAACATATGCGGGTTGCTCTTCGGGAAGGAGATCTTCGGGCTTAAATTTTTCGAGGGTCGCTCTGCGTGCGCGACCAGTCCAGCTTTGGCTGCTCATTTGCGATCCTCCTTCTCATCATCTTGCGAAAAATTGTTAGAGTGTGGAAACGGTATAAAGAGTGCTGCGATAAATATCACGCACATCGCAATGATGATTGCTAAGTTGCCGCCAGATATAGCGAAAGGCCCAAATGAAAAATAGTGGGCTGGATGATTGAGGTTGATGAGTGCTAATTGCATCTCGCTTCTCCGTTGCTAGAGATGTACGAGGAATTCCTCGCTTAANCGCACGGTACTCGCGATTTTGCGATAAAAATGGCTTTAACTAATCTCTTGAGTGCCAGCACTCANCGTTCGAAATAATTAAAGTCACCCAGTAGCGTAAATCCCGACTTTTCATAAAGCCTACGTGCGGCAATATTCTTGGAGAAGACCGCAAGTATTAACTCACTTATTCCATGGTTGAAAGCCGATGNGANAACACTCTCCATTAATTTGGTGCCGATTCCTGCCTGCCGTAAAGCAGAATCAACTGCTACTGATGANAGTAGATAAGCACCTGACTCCCATTGAGTAATAGCAGCGACCCCTTGGATTTCATTCGCTTCCGAAAGAATTGCGCACCACCAGTGAATCTCCTGGTTTCCAGGAAAAACTGATGACTCAGGAGCATGGGCTTTGAGGAAATTTTCAATTTCGAAATCGCGCTCCCCCGGGAGGATTTCAATTGGTTTGAGATGGGCAATCGCTTGCGGCGCGATGGAATAAGCCGCCCACTGACCTTGCAGAGTGAAATGATCAGTCTGCTCGCGCGGAAAATCTTTAGGCAGTGAGAACTTCTGCCAGGCCGGATTAATCCACGGATTTGGACCAAGGCCTATTCCGTAAGAGCCTTCACCATCACGGGTGAGGGAGAGTGAATTTTCACTCTTCTGGGCGCTGGTGAATTTTGCCTCAGGAAACCAAGCGTGCGCTACCGCCGGAGCCAAACCCAGCTCGCGCGCCCACTGCATAGCGGTCTCATAAGAGGTTGTCTGCTCCATTTNCCAAGCCTATAGAATTGCCAGCCTGTGGCGAGACCGCCACTTTATGGCTCAAGGAGTAGATGTTATGGCTGAGAAGAATTTCCTCTCATGGGTGGGCTTTAAGGGCGAAGAAGAACAAGCTCCTTCAACCACTGCGCTTGATCGTATCCGCCAACTCGAAGCACAACTTGCCGACCTTCGCTCACGTCGCGACATCACTAGCCTCTCTAAAGAAGAGTTTGAAATTCTTGCAACTGAAACTGCGATGACCATTATTAAGACCGCGCAACAACGCGAGTCCCGTGCAGTAGCTCAGGCATCGCGCGCCATCTCTGAGAGCACATCACAAGCTCGCGCCACTTTAGAAGCAGCAGAAGAGAAGGCGAAGGCTGTTCTCTCAGGTGCCGAATCTCGCGGACGTAAATATTTGCAGGCCGCAGAATCCGAAGCCGCAGCAATTCGCTCTGAGGCCGAAGCGGCGGTAGAAACCTTGCTTAATTCTAAGAAGCGGGAAGCCGCGCTCATCCTCAATAGTGCTAAGCAAGAGGGCCAACGCATTATTACCGATGCAACAGCTGAAATTTCAAACTTCCGAACCTGGCTCACAACTGCGATCTCGGAATCTGAGCGCCTCTATCGCATTCAGACTCAATCTTTGGCACAAGCAGAATCTGCCATCTCACAATCTCGCGCTCGCCTACAAGGCGCCTTCGAACGCCTAGCTGGACTTCAAGGCGATATCGACAGCAATCTCACTCCAGATAATCGCCCTCGCACTAAAGCCTTCACCCGCGGCGCCGATATAGCTCGTGTTGAAAAGGGCGAAGTAGAAGCAGATATTCCAGAAGCACCAATTCGTAAGCGAGTTGTAGCGAAGAAGTCGGCGGCGAAGAAGGCTCCGACCAAGAAGCCGGTAAAGAAGAGCGCTCCTAAGAAAAGAAAGTGAAGTCACAATTCACCGCTAAAGAACATATAGCGCCGATAGATGGACTTCGCGCGCTTGCTGTAATCGCTGTTCTACTCTTTCACCTTGGACTCACATGGATTCCCGGTGGCTTTCTCGGTGTTGATTTATTTTTTGCCATCTCCGGATATGTAATTACGCGACTTATTTTGGATTCTATTGAAACTAGAAATGCGTTAGATCTTCGACAATTTTATCTGGCACGAGTACGCAGACTCTTCCCCGCACTCCTATTTCTTGCCTTAGGAAGCACGCTCTTCATCGCAGCACTGGCACCAGATGCCATACATCGCTTTCTCTCTGATTTACCTTATGTATTTACAGGTACCAATAACTGGNGACTGGTCGCGCTTCATCAAGATTACTTTCAAGCGGTAGGACGTCCCCCGCTTTTGCAACATACCTGGTCCTTGGCCGTCGAGGCACAGTTCTATTTAATTTGGCCCATCATTCTCTATCTGATTTGGAGATATCTTGGTAGATCAAGAATTGCTCCAGTTGCTTTAGCAATTTCTTTTATCTCAGGCGCAGCGCTCTTTATCTTCTCTGTCAATTCGGATAAGGCATCAGCTGGATCTATTAGCCATGTTTACTTCGGTTCCGATACCCACAGTTTAGGACTCTTCCTAGGCTCCGCACTTGCAGTGAGTTGGATTCCCCGCAACCTCTCTCCGCAAATCTCGCAACGTGCCCAAGATTTCATCGATGGAATTGGGCTAATTGGCCTCGCCGGATTAATTCTTCTATTTTTTGTAGTCACCGAGTCAAACACAACGCTCTATCGAATCGCATTCCCACTTGCAGCGGTATTTGCTTGCGCCACGCTCACTTCGATCGTCCATCCAGCCTCTCGCATTGCACACTTCTTTCGTAACCGACTGCTCCTCTGGATTGGTCAGCGCTCCTACGGAATTTATCTCTGGCACTGGGTCATTTTCCAAATTTCGCGTCCCAGTGTTGACCTGGCCAGCAGTTCGCTGCTTGCGTTAAATCTCGCACGAGTGCTTTTAGTATTTGCCCTTTCAGATATTTCAATGCGATATATTGAAATTCCATTCCGGCGAGGAATAATCCAAAACTGGTTACGTGGAATGAAATATCGTGCAGTAGCAATACGTAAAAATCAGCGAATTTTCTTAGTTATAACTTCTCTTTTAATCCTAACAATTTCTGGAAGCGCAACTGCAACTGCGCTATATCGAGATGCTCGAGCACCAAAAATTTTGAAGGAGGAGATCACCNCCTCCTCCGCACAGCCTAATCAGAAGCTAAAGGGAATTTGGCTCACTGGGGATTCCATTATCCTTGGCTCAAAGATAAAATTATCGCAACAGTATCCACTTGCACTCATAAATGCCCGCGTTGGTAGACAGATCCAAGAGCTTACCGATGTCGTTAAAGCCGATATCAGCCAGGTTAGTACCAATACTGTGGTTTTGGACTTAGGAAATAACAATCACTTAACGCGAGAGTCGGTCGTCACTCTGTTGGATTTGCTCAAGAATCAACCACACATCATTCTGGTTAATACCGCTGTGCCCCGCGTCTGGAAAGATGATAACAACCAGATAATTGCTGAGGAGTCAGCTAAGTACCCTAATTTGGTCTTGGTCGATTGGAATGCTATCTCTGCCAATCATCCTGAATTCTTCACGCCAGATGGCGTCCACTTAAATGACAAAGGCAGCGATGTTTATGTCGCTGCCATCGTCGACGCCCTTAAATCAGTGGGCGTAACTGAGTAATTAGTTGTATTGGCCAGGAAGTCCGAAAACTTTTCCAGCAACTACAGTTCCATCCGAATAAACGGATGAGACCTTAAATGATGACCAGCCAGCGGTATCAGACTTGGTGATATCAAGTGAGAGTTGAGACGCTGGAACGGTTGAAATTAACTTCCAAGCCCCATTGTTTGAGCTGATCTCCACGTTGTAGTTGGCAACGCCTGGTGCAGCAACCCAGAAAATGGTTGCACCCTTTGCGGTGTAGTGAGCGACAATTCCAGTTGGGGCTGCTTGGCCGGCAGCAGGTGCTGCGCTAGCTGAAGCAGAAGCGGATGGAGTTGCGGCTGCAGATGCTGCTGGGGTTGCAGCAGGTGTCATTGCTGTAGTGGCAGAGGGAGTTGCGGCAGGTGTTGCTGGAGCATTTGATGCGCTCTTTGTTGTCGAGGAGTTGCGAGCAACTACAACGAGGGCGATCAATACGATAGCAACTACGACTGCAAGAACAAGACGATTTGATGAGGACTTCTTCGCAGCTGGCTTAGCGGCTGCTGGTTGTGCTGGAGCCTTTACTGGTGTCGATGAGACAACAGTTGTTGAACGAGAGGCTGAAGTTGGAACTGGTGGAACTACAAAGTTCGAGGCAACGCTCTTCTTAGCCACGCTCTTTTTAACAGCGGACTTCTTGGCAGTCGACTTCTTAGCAACGACCTTCTTGGCAGTTGACTTCTTAGCGGCCTTCTTCTTAGCTACAGCTTTCTTAGCGGGGGCTTTCTTAGCTGCGCTCTTCTTTGCTGCGGTCTTTTTGACAGCTGTTTTCTTAGCAGTTTTCTTAACTGCTGCTTTCTTTACGGCCACGTAGCGCTCCTTATTGAAACTAGCTAAAACTGGAAAAATGCACCTGCATTTACATGGAAAGGATACCCCAGTGGCAGGTTAGGCAAGGAGCACGGAGATTTGCGGCGCGATGGCACGCATAGCTTTTCCGCGGTGACTGATGGCATCTTTCTCACCTGGGCCAAACTCGCCAAGGGTGAGCTCGAATCCGGCGGGCAGGAAGATGGGGTCATAGCCGAATCCGGCGCTTCCTCTCGGGAGGGCGACGATGCTGCCCTGTAGGTAGGCCTCTTCAATTAACTCTTCTCCGTGCAGCCGATCTCCGGGTGGAAATACGCAGGCGACGCTGCAGGTGAAGTGGGCGCTCCGTTTTTCAGCAGGGATTCCGTCTAGTTCGGCAAGTAATTTCTTGATGTTGGCCTGATCATCACCATGCACCCCGGAATATCGCGCCGAATAAATTCCTGGCGCGCCATCCAAATAGTCGACAGATAATCCGCTGTCATCTGCCAGCGCTGGGAGACCGGCGAAAGCGCTTACCTCGCGTGCTTTGAGAAGTGAATTCTCAATAAATGTACTACCGGTCTCCTCCACATCAGGCATTTCTGGAAAGTCGGCCAGACCAAGTACTCGAACTCCCTGAATATGTTCTGCCAGTAGGCGTTCAAACTCTTTAATTTTTCCTTGATTGCGAGTAGCAAGAACTATCGAAGCGCTCATAAATTACAGTGCAAGTGCTTGATGTTGTAGCCGAGAAAGTTCAGCGCAACCAGCGGTACCAAGGTCGAGAAGTTGATTAAGCAAGGCGCGATCAAATGGCTTACCTTCGGCAGTGCCTTGTACTTCAACGAAATTACCATCTGCGGTGCAGACAATGTTCATATCGGTATCGGCATCAACATCCTCGTGATAACAAAGGTCCAACATAGGTGTACCACCAATAATGCCGACGCTTACTGCCGAGACGCCTTGGGTAATTGGGTTACGCGATGCCGGAATATGCCCCTCGCGCTTTGCCCATGCAATTGCATCAACTAGCGCCACATATGCCCCGGTGATGGCTGCGGTGCGAGTTCCACCATCAGCTTGAAGCACATCGCAATCGAGAACAATGGTGTTCTCACCGAGCGCTTGCATATCCACAACTGCGCGAAGTGAGCGTCCAACAAGTCGTGAAATCTCCTGGGTACGTCCACCCAACTTACCTTTTACGCTCTCGCGATCAGAGCGAGTATGTGTTGCACGAGGAAGCATGGAATATTCCGATGTCACCCAACCCTTGCCGCTACCGGCCATCCAACGCGGAACACCTGGGGTAAATGAGGCAACGCAAAGAACGCGGGTGTTACCGAACTCGACCAGCGTCGACCCCTCGGCATTGCTGAGCCAGTGGCGGGTAAATTTGATCTCGCGTAATTGCGCTTCGGTCCGGCCATCGATTCGTGCAGTGCTCATGAGCGACCTTTCAGTGATTGATCTTTCGATTTTTGGAAGATTAAAGTGATGTTTCAACGTGGGTGACTTCTGGCCCCAAGAACCTACGAGCTAAAGTTTGGAAGGTTGAACTCTCCCCGGTTGAAATAAATCGGTAGCTCGGAGCACCTTGAGTGCGAAGCAAATCTTTCTCGGCCAAAACTCGATAGAGGTCTTTGGCGGTCTCCTCCGCGCTGGAGATAAGCGTGACATCGTTACCCATTACATAAGAGATGACGCCAGTGAGCAACGGATAGTGGGTGCAGCCCAACACCAAAGTATCTATATCGGCTTTGATCAGCGGAGCTAAATATTCTTTCGCAATAGCGGTGATCGCTGGTCCCGATGTCTCTCCACGTTCCACAAATTCCACAAACTTCGGGCAGGCATAACTAGAGATAGCAAGTTGCGGGGCGGCGGCAAAGGCATCGTTGTACGCACCCGAATCAACTGTTGCTTGCGTCCCAATTACTCCAACTTTTCCGCTTCGAGTAGCCGAAACTGCGCGCCGAACAGCGGGTTGGATCACTTCAATGACTGGAATCGAATATCGTTCGCGCGCATCGCGCAACATGGCAGAGCTGGCGGTGTTACAGGCAATGACGATTGCCTTAACACCGGCGGCAACGAGTTGATCCATTATCTCGAGCGCGAATTCTCGTACTTCGGCAAGCGGCCGTGGTCCGTATGGCCCATGTGCAGTATCGCCAATATAAATAATAGATTCCTGCGGAAGTTGGTCGATGATTGCACGGGCAACTGTCAATCCACCGACGCCGGAATCAAAGATTCCTATGGGGGAATCTGGCGAAATTGGCGAAGTGCTCACTACGTAAGCGTACCGAAAAGTTTGGCGCTGACCTTTGCCTAGGAAGTGAGCGCGGAAAGTAAGTTCTCTTGTAGCCATCCCAGCCAGTAATAGACCGCATAAACCGGCTTCTGAGGCTCGTCATCTGGCATCAATTCGAATTTCTCAAAGCTCTCGCTATCGATCTCAAGCCGAACCGATAGTGCAAGGCGTAAATCATTGAGGGCAATGAGCCAAATATCTGCATCGAGTTCTTCAACAACTCCATCAATTTTGCTATCGACAATGACCGTCAATTCCTCGCGAACTTTGCGGAGCACACGCTGCTTGCTTCCGCGCAGTGCCGGTTCGGTATAACGGCGAAAATCTGAGGCGGCTTCTGGATCGGAATATGCGTTTGGGAGCAATCGCATTAAAACTGGGTCATCTGGCGTGGCGATCTCTTCCGGCATCGCCATCAATTGGGCGAGTGGATCGGAGCTATCGTAGTGATGGAAGAAATCTCCTTCGCCGAGCAATTCCAGAAGTTGTTCTACCAGATTAATAAGTATGTGCGCCTCATCTTGTGTGAGTGCGAGCGAATACCCATCCCCCAACTTTTCAAAGTTAGACATAGTTAAATCTTGTCATCTCGTTGGAGCGTGGCCCAAAGTCCATGTTCATGTAGGCGCTGGACATCGCGCTCCATCTCTTCTCGAGTTCCCGAACTCACGACGGCGCGACCTTCATTGTGCACTTGCATCATGAGTTCGTGCGCTTTCTCTTTGCTAAATCCAAAGAGCTTGATAAATACATAAGTCACATATGTCATGAGATTAACGGGGTCATCCCACACCACTGTTACCCAAGGTCGATCGAGAAGTTGATCAACGCTTAGCTGNGCTTCGGTGTATGTGNTAGCCATTGGGATTACCGTACTAAGAGTTGGAAGGTCGCGATAGTTGCTGGAGCGAGTTGGGGCGAACCATCGGTGGAGAGCTGGTAGCTGTGGAAACCTTTTATCTTCTCGGAAATGGCGAAGGAGAATGCGCCTGTGGTGTCCGTGGTTGCAGTCGCCGCTCCAAGGTGAACACCTACTCCAGATATCACCGGAGCAATATGACCGGATACTACATAGGTAGCACCCGCTTTCATTGATGCCGGTGCGCTCCAATGAAGAATCGGCTTCACTTGAACGTTGATGGAACTCGTTCCACCAGTTATCCGACTCCAGGTGGAATCCGAATAAAGAGCGAGCGTTCCGCTGGTACCGAGTTGAATACGTTGCGATATCGCACCAGTTGGATCGGTAATTCCGCTCCAAATTGTTTTTGCAGCTCCATCTGCATGTGTAAGAGTTAAATGAACCGGCACTCCTGAGACTGGCGTTCCATCGCCTTTCTTTAATGAGGCGTTAAGCAAAAAGGATTCTCCGTAAGTAATGGTTGAGGTATCGGTCGAAATATCTGCGTTAACTGCCAACGTTCGGCCGACATTTGTGATGGAGTTGATGACATCGATATTTTCTTGGCCTAATACCCACTCAGCAAGACCGCCAATTTTGTACTTTGTAATAAGGGCGGCGCGAGCTGCCACGCTTTGCGCATCTTGATACCAACCTTGTCGAGTCACCGTGCAGGCGGTTGGAACTTTGTTAGAAGTAAAACCATTGAATGTTCGAGAATAGGTGAACTCGGTTTCGCCAAATGCAGAGCTGTAGGTTGGGGTTCCCCCATAAGGTAGATATTGTTGCGTCGCTTTATTTGTACTAAAGACTGAATGCAGATAGGCATAGGCAGTACCGGAAACGTTCTTCATGGATGCCGCGCTTACCGAAATTTTAATTGTGAAACTATCCTTTGTTCTGGAATAGATAGGCACATCGACCAGATTAAGAGCTGGATTAGTAAGGCCAGAGATGGAGAGCAGTTGCCCGCTGCTCAATGAGTTTGCAGCTTGGTAAATTACCGTTCCTTTAGTCACCGTAACTCCGGTGACTTTCAATTTTTGATAGATACCTGCCTCGACATCAACGGGACAGATTCCCACCAAATTCGTCACCCAATCGCGACCATATCCAGGAAATCCGAGAAAAACTTTTGCCGGGTCCATAACGGAAACCGCATAACTAACTGCATTATCAACCCATGAAATAGGTCCGATTGGGCCGGGTGAATCCACGCTGTAGTCATAACCCATGATGCGAAGGCGATCGATAAATGGACCCACATCGCTCCACGCGTACACCCAATATCCCTTCTTTCCGGAAGTGGGATTAAAGAGAAGCGGCGTATCGATAGCGAGCAGCTTGCCTTTGGCATGTAACGATGCAGAAAGGTCTTTAATAAATGCAACCCAGGCTACGGTCGTTGTTGGCCACGAAGCCGAACCATCGCTGAAAGCGAATTTTTCGAAGTCGAGATCGATTCCATCGAACTTCTTATTGAGAACTAGATTGGTAATTGTTTGGACCAGCGCCGCGCGCCTAATTGGATTTCCCATAATTGCAGCGAGCGCACCTGTGGGACTCACATCGTTAATAGTTGGAATAATGGTCAATCCAGCACGGCGCATCTGACCCAGTGGATCGGCAATAACGATGGTTCGAGAATCGGTTACTCGAGTAAAAGTATCTTCCATCGGGAATGAAGGATTTGCCAACGAGTAATTATCAATCAGGGTCTTTTCGTCTTTGACCGAATACCAGAATGGCGAGACATCAGATAGGAGGGCGGCGTTAGCAATTGCGGAAGGAAGCGAAGTCTTGATTCCGTAGTACGGANCCCAGCCGCTGAGAACTTTGCGGAGCGAGCCATCATCCACAGCGCTGGCGCCACTTGCGGGCAATAATCCTGCTGCGAGCGCGGCCACCACGAGGAGTGCGCGTAGCGCGAACTTTCGTGGGGNTTTCACCCCTGCATTATTCCTTTTTTAAGCCCTCATAAATTGATTTACAGGTGGGGCAGATAGGAAATTTTTCCGGGTCACGAGAAGGGACCCACTTCTTACCGCAGAGCGCTTTTACTGGCTTGCCGGNGACTGCAGATTCGAGAATCTTCTCTTTCTTCACATAATGTGCGAAGCGCTCGTGATCGCCATCTTCATGAGCATGGCGGATATCTTCTTCGACCTTGCTATTGGATCGAGTAATGGTATCTAGGAAGCCCACGTAGAAATTCTACTCAGGAAACCCGTACGATTGGCTAATGAAAGACCTCCTTCGCACCGAACATTTAAGCCGCGCTGATGTCGAACTCTTACTCGATACCGCTGCGAAATTTGCTGAGGATCCCTTCTTGGCCCGCTCAACATTAGCTAATCAAACCGTTGGTATTTATATGACCAAACCATCGACTCGAACTCGATTGGCTTCTGAAACCGCCATCGCACACCTCGGCGGAACTCCGGTCTTTCTGCGCGGAGATGATCTACAACTTGGTCGCGGTGAAACCATCGCGGATACCGCAAAGATTATGAGCGGCTTTCTCTCCGCCCTCATCGTTCGCACATTTGCGCAAAGTGATGTCGATGAGCTGGGAAAATACGCCAGCATTCCAGTAATTAATGCGCTCACTGATGCTGACCATCCCACCCAACTTCTCGCCGACTGGATCACCATTCGGGAAAAGTTCGGCAAGGATGTATCTGGTCGTAAATTTACCTATATTGGCGATGGCAACAACATGGCGCATGCCTGGTTGATTATGGGTGCAATTCTTGGCGCACATGTAGTTGCCGCAACCCCTGATGGCAAGTGGGCGCCGGACGCCGAAGCCATTACAACGGCGAAAAAGATTGCGGAAAAATCAGGCGCGAAAATCGAAGTTGTGCATGATGCGCGGGCTGGTGCGGAGGGAGCGAGTGTTCTCTATACCGATGTCTGGATGTCGATGGGCGATCCGGAGGCAGAGCGGGCCGAGAAGTTAAAGGCGCTCTCGCCATTTGCGGTAACTCCAGAGTTGATGAAGTTAACAACGTCAGATTCCATCTTTATGCATTGCTTGCCAGCCCACCGCGGCGAAGAGGTCAGCGCAGATGTAATCGATGGCCCGGCCTCGGTCATATGGCGAGAGGCTTTTCATCGTCGGACCACGATTCAAGCGATTTTGTATCACTTGGTTCGGGGCGAACTCACCGGTAATCTTTAATTTGCCTTCAATTTAGGTAATAGTTCCCTGGCTCACAGGTAAAAAATGGAGACTTAATCCCCTATGGGGGCTAAGGTTTTCGCTATGCGTATAGCCGTTGCTAAAGAAATTCGAGAGGGCGAAAAGCGCGTAGCGCTCGTTCCTGACATCATCTCCAAATTAACCAAGGCTGGTTTAGAAGTTCTCATTGAATCAGGCGCAGGAACTCCTGCTGGATTTGATGATGCTCAGTTCACCGCCGCGGGTGCCACTGTGAAGAGCGGAAATGTCATCAGCGATGCCGATATCGTCGCATCGGTCACCAGCCTGACTCCAGATCAGATGAAGTCGCTGAAAAAGGGCGCCATCACCATCTCTTTTCTCTCTCCAACTACCGCCGTCGATTCCATCGAAGCCGCTGCCGCAGCCGGCGTTACCGCGCTCTCGCTTGAACTTGTTCCGCGCATCTCGCGCGCGCAATCGATGGATGCTTTGACCTCCCAAGCGCTCTGCGCGGGATATAAAGCAACTTTGGTGGGCGCCGAACTCTCCCCACGCTTCTTCCCATTGCTTATGACTGCTGCCGGAACTGTCACCCCTGCAAATGTTGTTGTGCTTGGCGCGGGCGTTGCTGGATTGCAAGCGATTGCCACAGCAAAGCGTCTTGGCGCAGTGGTAAGCGCCTACGATGTTCGCCCATCATCTGCCGATGAAGTGAAATCAATGGGAGCAAAGTTCATCACGCTAGAACTAGAAGCTTTAGAGGGAAGCGGCGGATATGCGCGCGAGATGACCGAAGAGCGCGCGGCAAAGCAACGTGAACTTCTCACACCTTATATATCTGCCGCTGATGTACTCATCACAACTGCTGCGGTACCAGGTCGTCCGGCACCACGATTGGTTACAGCTGACATGGTTGCGACCATGAAGGAAGGTTCAGTCGTCGTTGACCTCGCCTCGGAAACCGGCGGAAATGTGGAAGGTACAAAGCCAGGTGAAGTAATCAAAACTTCCAATGGCGTTGTGATGTGGGGTGGCAAGGATGTCCCAAGTCAACTTCCTTATCACGCCTCCATGCTCTTCTCGCGAAATGTAGTCAATCTACTTTTGCTTATGACCAAGACCGTGGATGGAAAGCCAACTGGCGAAGTAGTTCCTGACTTCTCCGATGAAATTATCGATGCCGCAACTGTGACCCACAATGGATCACGACGCACACCAGAAGGAGCCAAGAAGTGAGTTCAATAGTAATTCTCACCATCTTCGTACTCTCAGTCTTTATTGGCTTTGAAGTGGTATCGAAGGTCTCCACTACGTTGCACACACCTTTGATGTCTGGTGCTAATGCAATTCACGGAATCATTCTCTTTGGCGCAATTATGGTTGCCGACAAGAGCACAACCACATTGACCACATCACTTTCCATCGCAGCAATTGTTCTTGCCACCGTCAACATGGTGGGTGGATTTGTGGTGACTGATCGAATGCTCGAGATGTTTAAAGGAAAGGGTGGCAAGAAGTGAACTCAAACCTTTATGCACTGATCGGCCTCGTTGTTGCGGTCTGTTTCATCATGGCCCTCAAAGGTCTCTCGGCTCCTAAATCTGCCCGACGTGGAAATCTCATCGGTGCATTTGGCGCAACCGTAGCCACGCTCTCGGTCTTCTTCGCCCCCGGCGCCCAACATCACAACACGCTTGCCATCATCATTGCCGTTGCATTTGGTGTCATCGTCGGAGTTCCGGCTGCCCGCAAAGTTCAAATGACGCAGATGCCACAACTTGTGGCGCTCTTCAATGGAGTTGGTGGCGGCGCTGCCGCACTCGTCTCGATTGTTGAGTNCCTCTCCCCGCATGAGAAGAACACTGCCGCCACAATCGCAACTGTATTTACCGTTGTTGTTGGCTCCATCTCCTTCTCGGGTTCGGTTATTACCTTCCTCAAGTTGCAAGAGATTATGACTACTCGCCCAGTTGTATTTCCTGGTGGACGATTTGTTATTGCAGCGACTTTGATTGGCACGCTCGGAACAGCCGTATGGGTCGTCCACTCAGGTGGAAATACACCACTGCTGATCCTTGGATTGCTTTCACTCTTGTTTGGTGTGCTCTTTGTACTCCCAGTTGGTGGAGCAGATGTCCCTATCGTTATCTCNCTCCTCAACGCCTTCACTGGTTTAACAGTTGCAGCCGGTGGATATGTTCTTAACTCCACGCTCTTGATTGTTGCCGGAACGCTTGTTGGTGCATCTGGAACCATCTTGACGCGCTTAATGGCAGCAGCCATGGGACGTTCTCTATTTGGAACTCTCTTTGGTGCATTTACGGCAAAGCCGCAAGATGTTGCTGCAGCCGGTGAAGCTCGTCCAGTGAAATCAGGCTCTCCTGATGACGTTGCCATCTTGCTCAACTACGCCCAGCGAGTAGTTATCGTTCCTGGTTTCGGACTTGCAGTTGCCCAAGCCCAGCACACAGTTCGCGAACTTGCTGATTTGCTCACCGCCAAGGGCATCGATGTGGCTTACGGAATTCACCCAGTTGCCGGACGAATGCCAGGCCATATGAACGTCCTACTTGCAGAAGCTAACGTTCCTTACGAGCAACTCGTGGAGATGGAAGAGGTCAACCCAACCTTCCCACAAACTGATGTAGTACTCGTTGTGGGTGCCAATGACGTCGTGAATCCAGCGGCAAAGACAACGCCAGGGNGTCCGATTTATGGAATGCCAATTCTGGATGTTTCACAGGCCGGCAATGTCATCTTCCTTAAGCGTTCGATGCGTCCTGGTTTTGCTGGAATCGAGAATGAACTTCTCTATGATGCAAAGACCACACTTCTCTTTGGTGATGCAAAAGAATCATTGACCAAAGTAGTGAACTCGCTTAAAGCTCTTTAATCTTCAATAACCTCACTAGGGGCTCCATGGACGCCTCGCACATCTTCGTGATCTGCGGGAATTGTTCCGAGGAGTCCCTTTTGAAAATCTTCAAAGGCTTGAAGGACTTCAGCCTTGGTATTCATTACGAATGGACCCATCCAGGCAACGCTCTCTTTAATCGGAGCGCCACCGAGAATTAGGATTTCCATCTCTGGTGATCGAGATTCCTGAATCTGATCAGCGCGGATGACGAGTTCATCGCCATCGCTCATCACCGTTAGCTGCCCCATTGAAACTGGTTGACGAGCATCTCCCACACTTCCATGTCCGGCAAGTGTGTAGACCAGCGCGTTGTAATCCTTCTTCCAGGGTAGACGAAGTTCAGCGCCGGGTTGCAAAGTTGCATGCACCATATCGATTGGCGTCTGGGTAGAGCCGGGACCTTGGTGACCAGCAACTTCACCAGCAATGACTCGAAGCAGTGCGCCACCATCATGTGAGGCGAGAAGCGCAACATCCTTTGCGCGCAAATCTTGATAGGCCGGTTTTGACCATTTCTTTGCTGCTGGAAGATTTACCCATAATTGAAAGCCGTGAAAGAGTCCACCGCTCATGACCAAATGCTCGGGTGGGGTTTCGATATGCAAAATACCGGCACCAGCCGTCATCCACTGGGTATCACCGTTAGAGATTGTTCCGCCACCACCATGGTTATCACGGTGATCAAAGATGCCATCAATTATGTAGGTAACAGTTTCAAAGCCACGATGGGGATGCCATGGAGTTCCTTTTGGCTCACCCGGCGCGTATTCAACTTCGCCCATTTGATCGAGGNGAATAAATGGATCAAGGTCAGCCAGGTCCACACCGGCAAATGCCCGGCGTACTGGAAAGCCTTCGCCTTCAAAACCAGAGGGTGCGGTAGTGACACTTTTAATGCGTCGAGCTTTTGCGCCAGGCATAGGAATTACTCTTGGAAGAATAGTGATATCTGAAACTGTTACAGCTGGCACGTTGGCGCTCCCTAAGTTGGACTTAGTAGAAAGTATAGAACCTAGTGCGTAACGTATTCTCGGAGTGCGCGCCGTTCATCATCGAGTTCGGTGATATGGGCCTTCACCACATCACCGATTGACACAATAGAGAGGAGTTCGCCCTTCTCGTCGACAACCGGAATGTGACGTATGCGACGTTCGGTCATCAAGGTCATGAGTTCGGCGACTGTTGCATCTGGCTTGCAGGTGATGACATCTACCGTCATGAGATCACGAACATGCATATCCACAAGTTGATCTAACTTTCCGGGCATGGCACGAACGACATCGCGCTCTGAAACAATCCCATCGATCTTCTTTCCATCGGCAGAGACAACGAGCGCTCCCACGTGATGGGTATTAAGAGAGCTGACCAAATCATGTACCGATGCGCTCGGCGAAATAACCGCAACTTTCTTGCCGCTAATTAGTGGAACTATCTTCATTGATAATCCTTTCTCAGACTAACCCGTTGCCTCCATACTCCTCCCAAAGACCGGCTCAATCAAGAGTTCTGCCGATAGACTTGCGGGCATGAGGCGGCCACTGCGAATCACAGGAGCGTTGCTTTCTATCCTGGCGCTTACTTCTTGCGCCGTAAATACGCCAGATGCCCGTCCGGATGATTCCCGGATTCGCGACACCATAAACCTGTTGCTTGAGGATATGCAGGCGCACCACCCAGATTTAGTCAATTGGAAGAGTCAATCTGTAAAGGCGGAGATAAATCGAAAGTTGCCGACCGGCAAAGCGACTGAAGCGGGATGGACCTTGAATTGGCCGAGCTACGGCCCAGGTGAACTTCCCCAAGTTGTGCTTCCTTGGTCGCTGATTGGGCAATATCCAAATCACTATTCCTTGGATACAAATAATTATTCTGGTGGATCAATTGTTAAACAGTCTGTTGCAACCCAGATTGAGAGCGCACAGTTAAAGGGCGATACCTACTTTGCGGCTATTGTCCATATTCGCCAATCTCAGAAAGATCCTACTTGGATAATTTTTACCAGTGTTCCTTATCTTCCGATCACCGATATCGCTTATGGGTGGGCTCACTTGGAAAATAAGAAATGGGTTATCAAGGATTTCGGAACCGCGCTTGTTGGATGTACTTCTGTCCCAATCGAAATCCAGCATGAGTTTGGCTTGAGCTGCCCTTAGGCTTCAATAAATTTTGCTGGATCTTTTTCGAATTCTTCCTTACATCCAGGCATACAAAAATAGTAAGTCGTTGATTTATAGATATAGGTTGCGGGAGCATCGGCTGTGCGAACCTGCATTCCGCAGACTAAATCCTTGGCAAACTCGTCACTTGCTTCACCTTTCGAAAAATAGAGCCAGCCCAAGAGCACACAAATTAAGAGTGCTGCGGCATCAAGAATTGTGGTGCGATTGAGGCCGACATGGCTCGTGCCCATAGCCATTACCTCTCTTGCTGGTGAGAGTTTGAGGAGTCGGTAAATTCCTTCAGTAATAAGTCCGGCGGCGCTCATCACCATCCAAAATACGACGACTAACCGAAGTGCAATCGCGCGTCCGTAATACTTGAAGTAGATCAGAACCAGCGGCAATGAGAGCAAATCCGCGAAGATAAATGAGATTGTTCCGCCAAAGGAGATTCCACCGTGCCATAAAGCCGCAGCAAGTGGGACATTACCAACCGAGCAGACAAAACTAATAAAGGCGATAAATGGTCCGATAATCGCATTCTCCAGCGAGGACCAGAAACCGTGACCGGTAAGAAATAGTGCGCGCCACCATGAGGTGGGAATGAGGGCAGAGACCAGCCCGGCCACTACAAAACCAATGATGAGCTCGAAGCGCATCATGGTGAAATCACCAATGGTGTAACCGGCCGCGCTCTTCCAGCTAGTGCGCTTTCTCAGCTTCGCTCGCCACGGGGTATTTACTACATCTGTTGCCATATCGAGATAACGAACTCCCCTGGCCTTGCTCGCCAGCGGTGCTGGAATCACGCGTGGCAGAATTAACCAGAGCAAAAGAATCATGATCGCTCCGCCGACGAACTCGGCAAGTGCAAATTGCCAGCCAATAAGTATCCAGAGAACGATTCCTAATTCGACAACTAGATTTGTGCTGGCAAACATAAAGATCATCGATGCGGTGAAATCTGCGCCTTTGGTAAAAATNCTCTTTGCCAACGCGCTTGCTGCATATGAACAGGAAGAGCTCGCTGCGCCAAAGAAGGAGGCTCGAGCAACTGCGGCCGGCTTATGCGTGCCGAGCAAAGTTTTCATCTGGTTTCGCGTCACAAAGGCTTGAATTACTCCGGAGAGTGCGAAGCCAAAGACCAAAGCCCAGAAAGTATCGAAGAACATCCACCAGCCTTGAGCGAGGCCATCGAGGACTTTTCCCATGGATTCATCTTATGCTTATAACATGGACAATAAGCGCTCGAAATATTTAGCACCGATAGCTCCTACCTCGCATAAGTACTCTCGAGGAATTGTCGGTGTCATAGCAGGCTCCAATGAGTTCCCCGGAGCTGCAGTGCTCTGTGTTGGTGGCGCGCTTCGCGGTGGGGCTGGATATATTAAGTATTTTGATCAGANCCCACGAGCCACAGATTTGGTTCTCGCTCGTTTTCCTGAGGTTGTACCAGTTGATAAGGGTTCGGAGTTGACCGCAGATGCTTGGGTTATAGGCGCCGGTTCCCCAGCCCTCAAAGTTATTCCGTCTGCTCCTTTTTTAGTTCTCGACAGCATTGCGATACCCCTTGCTAAAACAATTACCGGAGATAGCGTCGTGGTTATTACCCCACACGAAGGCGAAGCTCGGGAATTGGGATACGAGAGCGAAGATCGAGTTGAATGCGCAAAGGCGATGGCGCGAGATTTTCGCGCCTTTGTCATTCTTAAAGGCGCCGGAACGCTGATTGCATCGCCAGCTGGAGATTTAATTACCGATAAGGAAGGTGGCCCCGAGCTTTCTACTGCGGGGACCGGAGATATCTTGGCGGGTCTCACCGCATCGCTGCTCGCCTCCTGGCAGCCAACGGGGGATGAACAGATCATGGAGGNGCTGGGTTATGCCCTCAAGCTCCATGGCGCAGCCGGTAAACGTGCCGCCAAGAGTTATGGTGCGGTGGTTGCCTCAGATGTATTAGACGCTCTTACTCAATTGGATCAAGAGTTTTAATTGATTGATGTTTTACATCTTTGGTTTTTTCATGGAGTTTTCTAATCTGAAGTTGTAACGCTTTTACCGCCTCGTCAAAAGCGGCTAGATCATTGAAGCCCTTACCTTCCGCACGCAGAAAGGGACCAGAGCCATGGGTTGTGAGAGTTATCTCATGAGAGCTCTTTCCAAAGCGCGGATTAGCCTCATGCTGAATCTCTACTTTCAGGCCCTCGATGGTGACGCTGAATCTTTCAAGTGACTTTAACTTCTCTGTAGTTATTCCTTTGAAATCTTCTGCGAGCTGTGCATTTCGGGCGTGAATGATGATCTCCATAACTTTCACGGTACTCCTTAGCCGGCGGGTATACAAGCAACTTCTCGCAAAAAAGCTGAGATCCAGGGCCTGCTCTCAAATTCATCACAAGCCCCAAACCCAGTGAAAGTTTTAGAGAGTCTTGACCTTCATCTTGCGGATGCGCTTTGCTCCAGCAACCTTCTTGGCCGAGGCTTTCTTGACCGTCGCCTTCTTTACCGGCGCTTTTTTGACAGTCGTATCAGCTGCTGCCGCACTCTTCTTGGTGGCGGCATGCGCAGATGTAATTGCCGATGCCGGAAGGATGAGTGCAGCGGTGAGACCAATTGCGATCAGTGTCTTCTTCATAATTTTCTCTTTCTCTAGTATTTATCTGATTTTTAACTGAAATTGCTCGACCAAATTGCTAGAAGTTGCTAGAAGTTGGTTGAACGAGTAAATACTTATGCCTTGAGCCAGCTCCACCTTCGCCACATTGGCCAAACTGTGCATATCTCCCCCTTGTTGATGGCAGACTTACCCCGTGCCCGAGAATCCAACGTTCGCTCCCAAGATTCAGGTCTTTGAACCACATAGAGCAAGCCTTCCGCCACTAATTCCTTACTTAAAAGAGTTTTGGAGTCGCCGCGCCTTTGCCATCGAGCTCTCTCGATTTGCTGATAAGNCCGAATATCTGGATTCCAAATTCGGCAAAGTCTGGTTAGTGCTCAATCCACTACTGCTTGCCATGATCTACTTCTTGCTCGTCACAGTTATTCGTGGTGGCGCCGCCAAGACGCAAGGGCTAACGACTCTTGCTCATATCTTGATCGGCCTCTTTACCTTTTACTTCGCCCAGACCTGCATCTCTGCTGGCGCCGGATCAATCACCGCCGGNGGACGCTTGATTCTCAATCAAGCCTTTCCGCGCACCCTGCTTCCTTTCTCCAGCACCATTTCGGCTTTCTTCCAATTCCTCCCAACCATTCCGGTTTATATTGCAGTGATTGTGATTGGTAAATTTTTCTATCCCAAGACGCAAATTCCTGGCTTTACCTGGAACTATCTCTGGATACCTTTAATAATTGCCTGCGTCGGCATTACTGGTTTTGGACTCTCACTGATCTTTGCCACCATGAATGTTTATTTCCGCGACACCAACAAGCTCTTGGCTTATGCGACTCGAATCTGGCTCTACGCCTCTCCCGTACTTTGGCTGCCTGAGATGTTGCATGGCTGGCATCGTTGGGTTCTCTACATCAATCCACTTGGACCGGTTTTAGCCACCACATCAAATGTCTGGATAAAAGGCCACGGACCAACCTCGGCGGAGTTAATCGGAATGATTTTATGGGCACTCATTTCGATTTTAGCTGGCGGCTATTTCTTTATTTCAAGGGAGCGCGATTTTGCAGTCAGAATCTAAATCCCCAGTCGTAATGCCAGAAGAGCTGGCAATCCGAATCGAAGACCTTTCGATTCGATACAAGATTAATGTCGACCATAAACGCACGCTAAAAAATATGGTGATGCGCGCCAGCCTTGGTGAATCAGTACGGACCCGTACCGTTGAGGCGGTTAAACATCTCAGCCTGGATGTGAAACATGGTTCAGTGCTTGGAATCGTGGGCGCAAATGGCGCAGGTAAATCGACGCTGATGCGTTCCATTGCCGGAATCCTCCCTCCAACCGAGGGCCGAATCATCGTTAATGGAAAAGTTTCAACGCTATTGGCGCTTGGCGTCGGTTTTAATCCTGCGCTATCCGGCCGAGACAACATCATTCTTGGCGGCTTGGCATCTGGAATGACCCGCGATGAGATTGAAGATAAGACCGATGAGATTGCCGCATTTGCCGATCTGCCGGACGGTTTTATCGACATGCCAGTTCGTACCTACTCCAGTGGCATGTATGGTCGAGTGGCCTTTAGCGTTGCCGTCAGCATGAAGCCGGATATCCTCCTTCTAGATGAGGCGCTCTCGGCCGGCGATGCTAGTTTCAAGGAGAAATCCTTTAATAAGATGCGGGAACTTTGTGCAGAGGCTCGCACAATTATTATCGTCTCTCACGCCTTAGCAACTATTACCGATTTATGCGATACCGCGCTCTGGCTGCACAAGGGCAATATGCTCTCAAATGGGAAGCCAGATGCCATCGTTGAGGAGTATTTGAAGTTCCTAAATGTCGGAACTCTCCCCTCAAACTACGAAGATATGTAAGTTAAGCCGGCCAGAAATAGACAATGCCAGTAATGGCAATTGCCAAAATCAAGGCTTGTGACAAAATCGAGAGCGCAGTACTACGGTCAGCGGCTTTATCTTCTTCACTCTGAACTTTAGAGAGGGTTCCGGCTTTACCGAAATTGAAGGCTCCCATAAATCCAAAGGCTAGGCAGAATTTTCTGCGCGATTGAATCCAGCCAACGGCAAAGATCATTGCTGGGATGAAAGTTGAGAATCGAAGTGCGCGTGAGTCAACTTTTAGAATAAGAAAAATAGCCCACGCAATTGTTGCGATTGCGCCTATAAGTGCCACGCTTTGGCGGCGCTTAATTTCGCTTTTACCAATATTGCAGGTGCCGGGAATATATTCCTGGGCGCTCATCGCTTAGACCTCGTCGTCGACGAAGACTTCGTGGTTGTCATCTTCGCTGCGCGCAAGCCATTGGAAGAATGATTGCAGCGCGCCAAAGACCATGGCGATAAAGGCGAATATTGCAAGCAATCTGCGAAGGGTCTTAAACATGTGCCTAATCTACCCGTTGCAGGAGTTTTATGCCTGAGACTTGCGAAGGGCTTGATCGATATCAGCCCAGATATCCTCAACGCTTTCAATGCCGACGGAGATTCGCACCAAGTTGTAGGGAATAGTTGGGGCTTCGCTGCTCCAGCGATGGCGGCGCTCCCATAAAGTTTCAACTCCACCGAGCGAAGTGGCATAGGTGACCAGCTCGGAAGAGGCACAGGCTTTATCGGCGGCGTCGGGGCCGCCCTTTACCTCAACGCAGACAATTGCGCCAAAGCCCTTCATAAAACTCTTGGCCATTTCATGATGTGGATCAGTAGGAAGCCCTGGATAGCGAACGCGCTCGATGGCGGGGTGATCGCAGAGTCGCTTGGCCAGCTCCATGGCGTTGGCTTGGGCGCGCTCGAAGCGAACTGCGAGAGTGCGAATTCCGCGCAGCGCTAACCATGCTTCAAATGGACCTGGAATTGCGCCAGAAAGTCGACGACTCTCAATGAGTCGAGTAATCAAGGCTGGGTCATTTGATGAGATCGAGCCCATGATGAGATCGCTATGGCCGGCTAAATACTTTGTCACAGAGTGAAGTGAGATATCTGCGCCAAGCTCGAGTGGCTTTTGAAGCAGCGGAGTGGCAAAGGTATTGTCGACGCCCNCGCCGGCGCCAGCCGCTTTTGCCGCCTTAATCAGAGTGGGAATATCTGCAACTTCCATTCCGGGATTTGTTGGAGATTCAATCCAGAGCAAATTTGTTCCAGGAAGTGCCGCGATAACTTCTTTGGTGTTAGAGATATCTACATAACGAACTTCGGCACGACCAGATTCTGCTAGGCCAGCGAGCAAGCTCATGGTGCCGGTATAACTATGTTTTGAAGCTGTGATCACAGAGCCGCGAGGCAAGAGCGAGAAGACCGCATTAGTAGCTGCAATTCCAGAAGAGAATGAGACGGTCTGGCCACCTTCAAGAGCGGAGATTGCCTCTTCTAGTGCGCTCCAGGTTGAGTTACCGGATCGGCCATATCCAATTGGACCACCGGCATGGAAAGTAGAGTTCATGGAGATGGCAGGGTTGATATCTCCATCTGGTGAAACTTCCGGGCGGCCAGCGCTGACGACAATCGTTTCGGGGCGCAACTTCTTACTCATGAGCCAGAGCCTATCTCCTCAAGAACCGCCATCGCTGCGCTTCGGCCGGGGATTCCACTTACGCCGCCACCGCGAATTGCTCCGGCGCCTGCCAGGTAGAGCCCGGGAAATCCGGTCTCAACGCCCCAACTCCGAGCCTGGCCATCTTCGCTAAAAGGCATCGAGAGATCTTTATGGAAAATATTTCCGCGAGGTAGGCCAATCTCGGCTTCAAGTTCGAGTGGGCTCTTTATCTCAAAACATGGCGAACCATCAGAGTTGCGAGCGAAACACTCTTCGATGGGATCAAGTAGGTATTCGTTGAGTTGAGTAAAGAGTTTATGAGCGATTTCTGCTTTAACCGCAGCTGCGTTATTTTCAAAAAGCACTGCTGGCGTGTGGAGGCCGAAGAGCGTGAGCGTATGAAAGCCCCGTGAATTGAGATCGTCGGAAAGAATTGAGTTATCGGTCAGGGTATGGCAATACATCTCCGCCGGAATTTTATCGGGAACCTTTCCGGCTGCGCTTTGCTGATAGGCCATTTGTAAATCTGAGTATCGCTCATCGATATGAAAGGTTCCAGCAAAGGCATCTTTGGCATCAATACCAGATTTCAAGCGGGGCAATTTCTGCAACAGCATATTAATTTTTACTTGACTGCCATCTAAACTCTTGGGAGCGGAGTACTCAGATACCTTCGCCAGAGTTTGTGGAGCACACGCGGCTAGTACATATGGGGCGTTAAAACTCGCACCATTTGTACACTCCACCTGCCACGTTTCACCCGCGCGCTTTATTAGCGAGACTCGATGAGAGGTAAGAATTTCAACTCCATGCGCATTTGCCTTGGCCAATAGCTCTTTTACCAAGCTCCCCATTCCGCCTTTGGGAACGCGCCACTCTCCGGTGCCATTTCCAATCAAGTGATAGAGAAAACAGATATTTGCCGCCATGTGGTGCGCATCGGCATGAGTGCCAATAAGGCCATCGGTCAACACAACTCCACGCACTAAATCATCGGAGAATTTCTGCTCGAGCACTTGGCCAAGTGGGCGTTCCATAATCTCATTCCAAATTTCGTCTCCTACCGCAGCCTTGAGTTCACTTCGACTCGGAAGTTTGCCCAACATAGTAGGTGCAATAACATCGGCTAATTTTTGAACGCGCGCGTAGAAATCTTCCCACTCGGTAAAAGAGGTAGCGCCAAATTGCGCGAAACTCTCCTTAGTTATCGCAGTCGGCACACGTTCAACAAGTAGTCCCACATCTTCCCCAGCAATTTTTGTTGGGGTAAAGGAAGAGATTCTTCGCCCGAGGGTTTCAAAGGAGAGTTCTAACTCCTCGCGAATTTGATCCGGCATCAGCGAAACTAAGTACGAATAGCGAGAGAGGTGAGCTTCATATTCAGCAAAGACCTTTTGGCTGACGCTGGCGCCGCCTGCCTGCTCGGTTCCCTCGAGCAGAACGACTTTAACTCCTGCCTTAGCTAGATAGAGCGAGGATATGAGGCCGTTATGTCCAGCGCCGATGACTATTGCCTTGGTTTGGCGTCTGCTCATCGAGTCGTTGCAACCATTCGTTGTACCGCTTCATCGAGAACTTGAGTACTGGTTGCAAAATTCAATCGAACGAAGCCTTCACTTCCCGGGGCAAAGGTCGCACCAGCATTAAATGCCACCTTGCCTTTCTCCAGAAAGATTGCCGCTGGATCCTCGCCCAAGTTCAAAGCCGAGACATCAAGCCAAGCAAGATATGAGCAATCTGGAATGCGATAGCCAACACTCGGCAAATTGTTAGTGAGTAACTCTTTGAGATACTTTCGATTTCGATCGATAGCTGCCAGTGCCCCATCTAGCCAATCAACACTTTTAAAGGCTTCGGCAGCAGCAAGTGCTCCAAATAAGGATGCTCGCCAATGAACTGCCATCGGCATGGATTTTGCTCGCGCAAGCTGATTCTCGGAAGCAACGATTATCTGTGCGCACTTAAGACCGGCTAAGTTCCAGGACTTACTGGCAGAGGTAACGCAAATTCCGACTTCGCGCGCGGTTTCACTGACATTTAAGAATGGCGTGAATACTGGTTCGGCGAAGGTAAGCGGGGCATGAATCTCATCGCTGAAGATAGCGACGTTGTACTTCTTGGCGAGTTCAGCGAGTTCTGCAAGTTCTGACTTGGTAAAGACGGTTCCGGTTGGGTTGCTGGGATTGCAGAGGAAGTGAATCTTGATTCCTTCTGCATAGGCTCGCTCGATTGCTGCTAAATCTAGAACGTAGTTAAGGTTATCTTCGCCGGTGCGCTTTAGCGGCGCGTCCACTGAAATGCACTTCAACTCCGCAATCCAATTATTAAAATTGTGATAGACCGGTGAATTTATCAGAATTGAGTCGCCCGGCTGGACAATCGTTCTGGCCATCTCGACCATTCCGACCCCAACATCGGTAGCAAGAAAGATATCTTCACTTTCGATCTTCCAACTCCAGCGCTTCGCCGTGAAGGTAGCAAGCGCCTCCCCAAGTTCCGGGATTGAGCCTAAATAGCCGGTATCGGATCGTTGCACCAAGTCGAGAAGTAGCGCCCGAATCGGTTCTGCAATCTCAAAATCCATCTCCGCAACGGGCAAAGGAAGTACGTCAGGTGCGAAATCTCGCCACTTAGTACTGGAGCGCTTGCGTAACTCGGAGAGCGGCAAGCCATCAACATAAACCATCGATTACTCCTTATCCACCGTAATTTGTCGCGCTTTAAGCAAACTGAAGGAGGTCGTCAAAAGAAGCACGACGACAATAAAGGCCAAACTTAAAGTCAGTGAGATATGCGGAACCGTGATGCCGGCAACCTTCTCCCAGCCCTGATCCGCGCAAGCTTCAAAGACTAATTTGGCGCCAATGAAGGCCAGAATGACTGATAAACCTTCGGTGAGATAAATCAACTTCTCCATCAAGCCCCCGATGAGGAAGTAGAGCTGGCGCAGACCCATAAGGGCGAAGAGGTTTGCCGTGACGATGATGTATGGATTTTTCGTCAGCCCAAAAATTGCGGGAATGGAATCGAAGGCAAAGAGAACGTTAGTAATGGCAATTGCGGTAAGTGCCACCACGAAGGTTGAAGCGCCTTTATTGCGCACAAAAGTAATGAATCTGCCCTCGCGCCACTCCTCCTCCGAACTCTCGCGAAAGAGTTGGATTGCGGTGTAAATCAAGAAACCACCAAAGAGGAAGAATATCCAGGAGAATCGATTGATGAGCAGCGAGCCTCCTGCGATAAAGACGGCCCGGAGAAGGAGTGAGATAACGATGCCGATCAGCAGCACTAGTTCTTCTCGTTCTTTGGCCACTTTTAATCGCGCCAGGATCAAGATAAAGACAAAGAGGTTATCGAAAGAGAGTGAGTACTCGGTGATCCACCCGGCAAAGAATTCACTTCGCGCGATGTGGGTTGACCAAATTCCAAGGGAGTATCCAAAGCCAATCGCCAGCGCGACATAGAAGAGCGTCCAGCTCACCGCCGCCTTGAGAGAGGTTGGCTTATTTCGATTGATTAGCGCTATCGCCAGGTCAAGAATCAAGACCAAACTGAGCAGCGCAAGGGTTATTACCCACACCTTCAAGCTCATGGGGTTACAGTACCGTTCTATGGGGCTAACTACAGAAAGCGAAATGAAGCAGATTGTGCGCCAGATAGCCGCAATCGATAAGAGATTTAGCCCAGTACTAGAAAATTCTGAACTCTGCACCATCGGTCGCAAGCGGAGCACGCGAACTCATTACGAGGTGCTGGTTACTTCAATCCTCTCTCAGCAGCTTGCAATCAAAGCCGCCGATACGATTCGATCCCGAGTTGTAGATTTAGCCGGAGGAAAAATTACTCCTGAGGCCATAGCTCCATTAACTGAATCCAAAATGCGAACGGCTGGGGTTTCGGGCGCTAAATTTCGGGCAATCTCAGAACTCACCCATGCCACTTTGAGTGGGTCAATCGAATTTAAGAAATTTGGCAAACTCTCTAATGCCGAAATTTCACAAGAACTCACCGCCCTCTGGGGCGTTGGGCGATGGACGGTGGAGATGTTTCTTATCTTTCATATGGGTCGATTAGATGTGTGGCCCGTCGGCGATCTCGCGGTTCGCCGCGGATGGGAACGTTTACATAAATTAAAGGAAGAGATAGAGCCCGCCAAGCTCGACCTGATGGGAAAGAAATTCGAAGGATTTCAAAGCGTGGTGGCTTGGTATTGCTGGCGCGCAACCGAACTACCTAAATAGTTAACTCTTACTTAAGGTTAATTAGCGCTCATCTCTGGAAATGGAACGCCAGTACTTGAATGACAGTCATAACCATTGGGGTTTTTCTCGAGGTACCGTTGGTGATACTCCTCGGCTCACCAATAGGTATTGCCTTCGGCTGGTGTGATCGGTGAAACGATCTTGCCAATTTCTTCTTGATCCAAGGCGCTTTGGTAAATCGACTTGCTCTCTCCGGCGATAACAATTTGCTCAGGTGAAGTTGTGAATATTTCGCTGCGATATTGAGTTCCGATATCGCCGCCTTGTTGATTTAAAGAGGTGGGATCATGCATGGTCCAGAACTCTTGCAAGAGTCTTAAATATGAAACTTGAGTTGGATCAAAGATGACTTCCACAGTTTCGGCATGGCCGGTTCTGCCAGTGCAGACCTCTTCATATGTGGGCGCCGCTTTCGTGCCCCCCATATATCCAACAGAAGTTTCTAGAACACCAGGAATCTTCCAGAATCTGCGCTCAGCGCCCCAGAAGCATCCAGTAGCAAAGTATGCGCGCGAAGTATTAGGCGTTGAATTCATACTCTAATTCTTTCACTGATAGCCTTGCGATGTTAAATGGAACTGAGCCCCCGTAGCTCAGGGGATAGAGCACCGCCCTCCGGAGGCGGGTGCGCAGGTTCGAATCCTGCCGGGGGCACTCAAACTCAATAAATAGTGAATTTGAGATTTAATTGTGAGATATCACCCATTAACTTAAAGAATTGCTCTGCGAATATCCTTGTTTACTGAGCGAATTCACGGGAGAATACTCCAGTAAGCGGCGCTTGCTTTATGCCCCTTCACTTCCCTGTTTGACCATTAGAGGAGCAATAAACGCATGGACTGGCGACACGAATCAGCTTGCCGAGAAGAAGATCCAGAACTCTTCTTCCCTGTTGGCAATACCGGTCCAGCTTTGGCCCAAATCGAAGAAGCTAAAAAGGTCTGCAACCGCTGTGTTGTGAAAGAGGCCTGCCTTGCCTGGGCGCTTGAGAGTGGTCAAGATGCCGGCGTCTGGGGCGGACTATCTGAAGATGAACGTCGTGCACTGAAGCGACGCGCAGCCCGCAACCGTGCTCGCATGATGGAAGCCCAAAACCAGTTCTAAAAACTTTTAAAAAGTCAGTACGGCTTTAGTCAGCTCGCCTTCGCGCACTAATTCAATTTTTCCTTTGAGTTCATTCTCAGTCAAAGTCTTCACAATCTGAAGTCCGAGATTCGAGGACTTATCCCAATCAAAACCTTCGGGAAGTCCGGCTCCGTTATCCATTACTTTCACAACTGTGCCGGAAGCAGTACGTTCTGCGCTAACAATTAATGAGTCGCCGGAAATTTCCAGTCCATGTTCGAGCGCATTATGAATTAGCTCGGTAATCACCAGGGCAAGCGGCGTAGCGGTTTGCGAGTCAAAGGTTCCAAACTCCCCCTCCTTGGAGACGGTGATGGGACGCGAACTAAGTTCAATCGCGTTATGAACGATTCGGTCATAGACCTCATCAAATGCGACGGTCTCGGCCGAACTGGCGGAGAGGGTTTCATGGACGATCGCGATAGAGGCAACGCGTCTGACCGCCTCGGCTAGCGCGATGGATGCGATTGGATCCTCTACCCGACGAGATTGAAGTCGGAGCAAGGCAGATACAGTTTGGAGATTATTTTTCACGCGATGATGAATTTCTCGAATGGTGGCATCTTTTGAAACTAAGGCGCGATCGCGGCGGCGAAGTTCTGTCACATTGTGCAGTAACGCAATCGCACCTATTCCCACAGAGCCTTCCACCAGAGGAATCACCAGTAAATCAAAAATTCCGTTTTCATTTTCAAATTCTTCTCGTCGTAAATATTTACCACTGGTGATGACTTGCCATGACTCTTCAGTAGGAGTACTGGCTGCTCGTTTTACGCTATCGATGATGGAGCCAAGGTTCTCTCCTTCGAGTTCCTGATCCCATCCAGCCCGGATAAGTGCGGAGCGAGCATTGGGGCTGGCGTAAGTGACGACACCTTGCGCATTAAGGCGAATAAGTCCATCGCCCAAGCGCGGGGCGCTCTCGGCCCGGTAGATAGAGTTCTGTACCGGAAAAGTTCCTTCGGCAATCATGCGGTAAATATTGTGGGCGATCTCGCGATAGTTGAGCTCGAGCCTTGCAGGTGATCGCATTTGTTCAGCGTTTCGGTGACGGGTAATAACCGCAATCACGCGATCTTCAAAGAGAACAGGGACGGTCTCTAATTTAATAAGGAGGTCATCTACCAATGTAGGTTCAGTATCTCGAACAATCTCACCTTTAGAGAGCGCGTGATCTATATACGGATTACTGCCATATTGCAGGGTCTCGCCAACTACATCATGGGTAAAGACGGTGGCGGCGGTGGTGGGGCGAATATGTGCCATCGCCACATAGCCCTCCGGCCAGCTCGCATAATCTCTCCGCTTAGGGACCCAGAGAATGAGATCGGCAAAAGAGAGATCGGCCAGCAGCGACCAATCCGCGACAAGTTCGGCCAAGCGCTCTTTATCGGCATCGGTTAGGGCCGTCTGGGTCGTGATGATGTCGTCGATCGCGCCCATGGCTGCCCTTCCTCTAATCCAAGTTGAGTGGCAATCGTAGCAATCTCACGGTGCGAGCTCTTACCTTTATCAAATACGCCTACTCCCCCTTTTTGGAGCGTGAAGGATTCTCGCCCTTCAACGAGGGAGCTAAATTTTTCATGGACAGAACGGTCCATCCGGGAATTTCCTAGCTGGTTGAGGAGAAAGGAGATCTTCAATCCTGATGTAATGACTGGAGCATCTCGAATAAATGCCTCCAGATGTAAGAGTCCCAGCGGATTGACTCCAACAACGTAAATGAGTTGATCGCTCTTCTCTATGACCGAATTAAGTAGCCCTCCTTGCCATCGACGATCCGTCATCACATCTCGAAGTGATTTAAGTGCGCCGGTATCGACTATGGAATAGGGAGCGGTGAGCGAAATTTCTTGCGGTCTCTTCGCGCGATCCAATGAAATTAATTTCAAATTCGATGGTCGCTCGCTCTGAGAAAAGTAATAACTCAGCGATGGCGCTTGCAGATCGGCATCGATGAGTTCCACCGTTGAATGTGGGGCGCCTTGGGCGAGGTAATGCGAGAGTGCGAGTGCAATTGAACTTCTCCCGGGGGCGCCGGGTGTGCCACTAATGGTTACCGCCTTCATCGCGCTGGCTGGAAGTGTCGTTGGTTGTTGATAGATCGGCTCACGCACTTGGTTGCGAATATAAACCATGATTGCATGAGAGTTCATGGTTAGCCCATCCATGCAGATCCAAATCAATTCATCACTATGTAATTCTGCTATTCGCTCGCGATCGAGCCCCGGAAAATCTGATGTGTAGAGCAAGACTGTTCTCGCTCTCACCTCACTATTCATCAGGAAATTCAAAACCCCGTCAAATGCAATGGCGCGATAACGAATTGGCCACCCCTGCGAAAAGAGTAGTTGCGCCAGATAATCTTCATTTTCGGCGCTCTTAATTGCAGTAATTACCTCCCAGACTGGAATCTCATTATGCACTTCGGGCCACCACGATTCTGGAATTAGCGGTATCTACCAGAATTGGAAGTACTTGGTTCTCTCGTACCTGTACGACGATTCCAATGGCTCCACCTAGGTCTCGAGATTTGGTATCTATTGATTCAACCCGAACCGAACCGGCTACAAGGGTTACATCACTATTTCCGGTCGCTGCGGAGCTTCGCTGTGGAAGAGCATAGATATCAATCAATTGACCGGCCGCGAGATCTGCCGGTAAGTCATTTCTGGAAATTTGAAGTGGTAGGTCTCTAACAATCAGCCCTGATGTCTGCTCGGAGAGTGAACTCCTTGGAAGTAGCTCTCCACTTCCAATGGGGCGGATAACGGTCTTTCCGAGGATGGAGGATTTAGCGGCGAGATAAAGCGCCGAATTATTGGGCAAGAGCACCTTGCTGATAATCAGGCTAGCGGGAGTGATTCTCTCTCCAATCGCTAAATCCTTCTTAGCTGACCAAACCGCAATATTTTTCTCGGATGCCTGAACTATGAGAAATGCGGATATTAGCGAGAGGAGCAATAGGCCGATTGCAAAATAGCTCCGGGTTGTCGATGGATATGGGTTCTTTATTTTCATAGGAGATGAATATCTGCAACTTGCCTACCTGCGCCTTGCGCTATCCACAGAGTGCTGAAGCGAGATATTCCAAAGATCACCGATCTCATCCTTTTGGAGGTATTGCTATCGAGATATTCGCTAGATAGTCCATCCATGAAAGCAGAGATATTTATTCAGCCCGAAGTAGGTTATCCAGAGCGCGTCCATCCAAATCTGCAACCCACCTTCGATTTTGAGGATCGAGAGCGGATCGTCGAGGAGATTTCGCAAACTATCCTGCCAAAACTCTATTTGGTACCAACCCCAGATTGGCTGGAGGGGGAAGAGGCTATTGATCCAGATGATGGCTTATATGGCAGACCCACCGCCTCCGCCGAGCTTCCTGAAATCAGAGATTGGGTAAGCAGATTTATTTTGTCACTCATCGAAATTTGGAGCGGAAAGCGATCGCCATCCCAACTCACCCGATTCGCCCATCGAAGAGTTTTCCAAGAGCTGGCTGTATCAAAGCAAAAGCTCGAGCCACCAAAAATCCGAAGGATATATATCGCGGCACCAATTGATGGTGTAGCCGAGGTGGTCGTTACGATGCGATTTGGAGTGAGAATAAAATCGCTGGTCCTACGCTTTGAAGGCGTCGACCAGCGATGGTTATGTACTGAACTGAAATTACTTTAAGCAGCCCCGCCATGGCAGCGCTTATATTTTTTACCAGAGCCACAAGGACATGGTGCGTTGCGAGGAGTTCCACCCTCATTTCGAATTGAGCCATCCTCTTCCGCTGCGGAGTATCGCAAGTTTGCGACCGGGGCAGGTGCTGGAGTGAGGCCTTTCGCACCGACGCTCTGGCCATCGCCCTCGACTTCAACTTCTACATTGAAGAGAAAACCAACAAGCTCCTCCTTGATTGCATCCATCATCGCGGCAAAGAGGTCATAACCTTCACGTTGATACTCCACGAGCGGATCGCGTTGTGCCATTGCCCGAAGACCGATGCCATCTTGCAGGTAATCCATCTCATAAAGATGTTCCCGCCATTTGCGATCTAGAACCGAGAGCAGAATCTTGCGCTCAAGTTCGCGCATGACTGGGGGCGTTAGAGATTCTTCGCGCGCCTTATATGCCGCGTCGACATCATCCAGTACGGCGTTCAGGATGTAATCCGCATCGAGGCCAGTTAGGCCACCAACTTTTGCACCGAGCTCTTCAAAGGTAAAGGAGATGGGATAAATCGATTTAAGGGCTGTATGCAAGGTGGCAAGGTCCCAGTTTTCGGGATACCCCTCGGCCGTCGCACTTTGAATATAAGCAGTGATTGTGTCCTCAATAAAGGATTGGACCAGCTCAGCGATATCGGCGCCTTCCAGGACTTCGCGACGTTCGCTATAGACCACCTCACGCTGGCGATTCATGACATCGTCATATTTCAAAACGTTCTTACGCATTTCAAAGTTAAGTGCTTCTACTTGTGTCTGTGCGGAACGAATTGCATTTGAGACAATCTTTGACTCAATCGGAACATCTTCACCAATTCCGGCAGCGCCGAGGAAGCGCTCCACCATTCCCGAATTAAAGCGACGCATTAAGTCATCTTGGAGGGAGAGATAGAAACGAGATTCACCGGGATCGCCTTGACGTCCGGAACGACCGCGAAGCTGATTATCAATTCGGCGTGACTCGTGACGTTCAGTGCCAAGGACATAGAGACCACCAAGTGCAACGACTTGTTCGTGCTCTTTCTCGACGGCTGCCTTCTGCTTTGCCAGTTCGCCAGCCCAAGCCGCTTCATACTCTTCCGGTGTATCGACTGGATTTAGGCCACGACGTTGGAGTTCAAAGTCAGCCATAAATTCTGAGTTGCCGCCGAGCATGATGTCGGTACCGCGACCTGCCATATTTGTGGCAACCGTGACCGCGCCGATAGTTCCGGCGCGCGCAATGATTGCTGCTTCCCGCTCGTGCTGCTTTGCGTTAAGAACTTCGTGTGGAATTCCATTGCGCTTGAGAACGGCAGAGAGTTCTTCAGATTTTTCAACGCTGACGGTTCCGACGAGAACGGGTTGACCCTTGCGATGGCGCTCAACAATATCCTTTGCAACTGCAATGTACTTTCCAGCCTCTGATTTGTAGATCAAGTCAGGCTGATCAATGCGTTGCATAGACTTGTTAGTTGGGATTGGAATTACCCCCAACTTGTAAATCTGCATGAATTCCGAGGCCTCAGTCATGGCTGTACCAGTCATACCTGAGAGCTTTGAGTAGAGGCGGAAATAGTTCTGGAGTGTAATTGTCGCCAGAGTTTGGTTCTCATCCTTAATTTCTAAGCGCTCTTTCGCTTCTAGTGCTTGATGGAGCCCTTCGTTATAGCGACGTCCAGCAAGAACGCGGCCAGTGTGCTCATCAACGATAAGAAGTTCGCCAGACATGACGACATAATCCTTATCTTTCTTAAAGAGCTCTTTCGCCTTAACTGCGTTGTTGAGATATCCAATCATTGGGGTATTGACTGCCTCATAGAGATTTTCGATGCCGAGGAGTTCTTCGACCCGAGTAACGCCTTCTTCCAGAATTCCAGTGGTCTTCTTCTTCTCATCTACTTCGTAGTGCTCATCACGCTTGAGTTGATCGGCAATCTTGGCAAATTCTTGGTACCACTTTGTGGGCTTATCCGCTGGTCCGCTGATGATGAGCGGGGTACGAGCTTCATCAATCAGAATTGAGTCAACCTCATCGACAACGGCAAAGTTATGCTCGCGTTGTACGCAATCTTCGAGCGTCCAAGCCATATTGTCGCGCAGGTAATCAAAGCCAAATTCATTGTTTGTGCCGTATGTAATATCCGCGAGATAAGCCTCGCGACGTTCGGCTGGTGTCATACTGGAGAGAATTACGCCGACTTTGAGGCCTAGGAATCGATGAATACGACCCATCCACTCGCTATCGCGCTCTGCCAGGTAATCATTTGTCGTGACGACGTGCACGCCTTTTCCAGAGAGGGCATTGAGGTAGGAAGGAAGTGTGGCAACCAGAGTCTTACCTTCACCGGTTCGCATCTCCGCGATATTTCCTAAATGGAGCGCTGCTCCACCCATGAGTTGTACATCGTAATGTCGTTGGCCAAGTGTGCGCTTGGCGGCTTCTCGAACAGTTGCAAATGCTTCAGGTAGTAAATCATCGAGATCTTCACCGGCAGCTAGGCGGGCACGGAATTTTTCAGTCTGCTCACGTAGTCCAGCATCAGAGATAGCGGAGATGGCAGGCTCGAAGGAGTTAACTTCAGCGGCAAGCTTCTCTAGTTGGCGAATCTGACGGCCTTCTCCAGCGCGCAAAATCTTGTCGAGTATCGCGACCACAATCCCTCTTTCGGTTCAATAAATCTTCACATCAACTCCCCTATCTTATTGGCTCGGTGTCTATGTCGCACATGCAGAAATCAGCCCCCAAATAGGCAGATTTACCGCCTTCAGGGCCCGGACCGCCTCTAAAGCAGAGGCTCCGGNCGTGACTAAATCATCGAACAATATATTCAGCTCCGTAGCACCGGGAATTTCCGCGCTGGGCTTTACCCGCACCATTTTATGGATATTTTGGTAACGCTCCTTTGCCGAGAGAGCTGACTGATCTTTCACTTTTCCAAATATTTCCAATATTGGAAGAACTTTGATGCCACTCGTTGGAATCAATTGGGTGGCGCTCAATCCAAGTTCCTGTGTATGTAGAAATCCTCGTTGCCGAGTTGCTGCGGGACGAGATGGAATGGGAATCAGATTGATACGGTTTTCTTCTCGCGCTAATAGTTCTTTCATCGCAAAGGTAATAGCGGCAGCCAAAATCTCCCGTGCCTGCCTTAAATTATCCTCTTTTGCCAAGAGAATTAGCTTTGAAGTGACTGCGTTGTATTCCAGCGCATAATAATGTGGCAGCTCGCCTACTGAACCTCGACGTAATCGAAGAGTTGTTGCGAGCGAACATTTAGCACAGAGCTTTGACTTATCTTGAAGATTGGAGCCACATACTAAACAACTCTGTAGTACAAAGAGAGAGGCGAGCGAGCGAATTGAATTCACGCATCAAGAATCTCAGAATTATTACTTAATTAATTCCCATATCCATAATTGTTGAAGATTCACCTTCCGGCAGAACCGAGAGTGGATGTGAAATTACTGATGTACCTGCACGCTTTGGCAGAGTAAGAACAAAATTGGCTCCGCGGCCAGGAGCGCCCCACGCTTCCAACAATCCTTGGTGAAGGCGGGCATCTTCCAGCGCGATGGAGAGGCCAAGTCCAGAGCCACCGCGGATACGTGCGCGCGCCGGATCTGCTCGCCAGAAACGTTCAAAGAGTTGCTTATGCTCTCGATCATTAAATCCAATTCCATAATCTCTGACCGCAACGGCTGCTTCATTTTCATTTTCGGCGATGAAGATATCGACGTGTTTACCCTCACGATGATCTATCGCGTTAGTTACGAGGTTTCGGAGAATTCTCTCAATTCTCCTTGAATCAGCATCGACCGTAATTGATCCTGAAGGTGCATGCACCGTGATTATGCGCTCTCGACTTGGATGTACATAGTCAACGGTCTTGCGAACCAGAGATATGAGGTCTATGGGAGAAATATCCAGTACCGCGGCCTCGGCATCGAATCGGCTTACCTCCAGCAGATCGGTGAGCAGCGCTTCAAATCTCTCTATTTGGGCGACTAAGAGTTCGGCGCTTCGCTGCACATTTGGCTCGAANCCATCTTTTGCCGCATAGATAACTTGTGAGGCCATTCGAATCGTGGTTAAGGGTGTCCGCAATTCATGGGAGACATCGGAGACGAATCTTTGTTGAAGGCGAGAAAGATTTTCTAATCGATTGATTTGTTGTTTTAGCGCTACTGCCATCTCATTAAATGCATATCCGAGCCGAGCGATTTCATTCTCACCCTTAACCATCATGCGTTGCTCTAGATCGCCCGCGGTTAATTGTTCTGCAATTTGGGCAGCTTCACGCACTGGAGAGATGACCTGTCTAATGATGAGCCAAGTAATCAACCCTAGTAAGAAGACGAGCGCGATACCCGTAAGCCAAAGAGCTCGATGAATCAAGTTGAGCGTTTGCTCCTGCTGATTGAGACTGAAGAGTACGTAATATTCAAACTTTCCGGTTTGCGGAACGCTGATGATGTTTCCGACCGCGATTCCATTTTCGACAATACCTGTCGAATATTTTAAAACTACTCGCTGCCAAGCATTAACTGAACCTTTTTCTGTTTTGACGCGAAGCGTATCTGGTATTGATGTGGGCAATAAATAATTTGATGTTCCTTGATAGACCTGCGCCTTATTTTCAATTTTTGGCGTCGGGAATAGTGCGACCTCGCGACCGGCACTTTGGCCATTGATATTAGGAACGGTGAGAATGGCATCTAGGACTTTCTTAAAATCTGGTTTTGCTTGGTACTGCTCAATGGCAAGTTGTAATTCAGAAGACTGCGCTGATGCTTCGGCATCTGCAAGTGAGATGCTTAATTTTTCATTAAAAATTCCGCGCGTTAATTGGGTAGAGAGCGCCGAACCAACCAAAGTAATGATGGCAACTGAAAGGAGAACAATTGTTGCGGTAACACGCCAGGCGAGAGAGCTTCTCCACTTGGATGAAAGTGAGCTCACTCCCCTGTGCCTGCCTTATAACCAATACCTCTGACGGTGACGATGAGCTCTGGGTTCTCTGGATCGAATTCAATCTTTGAGCGAAGGCGTTGAATATGGACGTTAACAAGACGAGTATCTGTGGCGTGCTGATATCCCCAAACCTCGCTGAGTAACGCTTCTCGAGTAAATACCCGTCCTGGTTCCTTAGCAAGGGCGACGAGTAGATCAAATTCAAGACGGGTCAGTGGAATTATTTTTCCATCACGATTGATTGTATGGGCAACTTGATCAATTCTAATTCGACCAAGTTGTAGCGAATCGCCTTCACTTGCCGGGGTTCGGCGAAGGCGAACCTTAATTCTTGCCACAAGTTCTGCGGGTTCAAATGGCTTAACCATGTAATCATCGGCGCCAGCTTCCAGCCCGAGAACTACATCTTGGGTATCGCTCTTTGCGGTCAACATAACGATGGGAACCATGGATTCGGTACGAATCTGACGGGCAACTTCAACGCCGTCCAGGCCGGGAAGCATCACATCTAAAAGAACTAAATCGGGGCGTTGGGCGCGAAAGAGTTCTAGCGCCTCATCNCCCCGATTTACTAAATCAACTTCAAAGCCGGCACCATTGAGGACGATGCCAAGCATTTCTGCAAGATCTTGGTCGTCATCAACGACCATGATCAGAGTCATTAGCTACCGTGCTCCCAAGAGTTGAGGTAGAGGTCCTGCGCTTCGGTAAGAACGTCAATCTTGCCGCCCATACTCTCGAGCTTGAGGCGAGCAACTTCCTTATCGATTGTTGCTGGAACGTTGTGGAGACCTGCGCCAAGGTTCTTGGCTTCCTTGAGCAACCACTCGGCGGTAAGCGCCTGATCAGAGAATGACATATCCATTACAGATGCTGGGTGACCTTCGGCTGCGCCAAGGTTTACCAAACGTCCTTCTGCCAATAGGAGAATGCGGCGACCATCAGGCATCACATACTCATCGGTCTGGTGACGAATCTTTGGATTCTTTGTCTTGGCGTTCTTCTCAAGCCAGGCAACGTCGATTTCGATATCGAAGTGGCCCGCGTTAGAGAGGATTGCGCCATCCTTCATTACCTTGAAGTGTTCCTCGCGAAGTACATCGCGGTTTCCCGTAACAGTTACATAAAAGTCACCGTACTTTGCCGCTTCATGCATCGGCATTACGCGATATCCCTGCATCATGGCATCGAGTGCCTTTGTCGGATCAATCTCGGTGACGATGACATCTGCGCCCATGCCCTTAGCGCGCTCTGCTACGCCTTTACCGCAATAACCAAAACCAGCAACAACGACAACTTTTCCAGCAATAAGTGAGTTAGTGGAACGGAAGATTGCATCCATGGTGGATTGGCCGGTTCCATAGCGGTTATCAAACATATGCTTTGTATCTGTGTCGTTTACCGCGATCATTGGGAATTTAAGAGCNCCATCTTTAGTCATCTGGCTTAGGCGAATAACACCTGTTGTGGTCTCTTCGCATCCACCAATAATTCCATCGATGAGTTCTGTGCGAGTTGTGTGGAGCGTATTGACCAGGTCGCAACCATCGTCAAACACCAAATGAGGTTTGATATCAAGTGAGGCATTTATGTGGCGATAGTAGCCTTCGCGATCAATTGCATTGTGAGCAAAGACGTTGATGCCAAATTCATGGACGAGCGCCGCAGCTGTGTCATCTTGAGTAGAGAGCGGATTAGAAGCACAGAGTGCGAGTTCTGCGCCGCCGGCCTTTAGCGCGCGCATGAGGTTCGCGGTCTCAGTGGTTACGTGCATACATGCAGAGATGCGAACACCCTTAAATGGTTGTTCCTTCTCAAAGCGGGCACGAATCTGTGCGAGAACAGGCATGTTGCGCTCTGCCCATTCAATTCGCTTTCGACCTTCAGCTGCAAGAGCTGGATTGGCAACATCATGTGCAACGCTGGTTTCTACAGACACGGCTAACTCCTCTAATTCCATTCGGCAATGGCGTTAGGTTACCCGATTTACTGATGAGTACTTAATCTAGAACTCGCCCTATGTGGCGGCGATTACGCCCTGAGCCTCTTTGATGACGGCAGCCAATATCTCAGGAGTCCCCGCCTCCACATTGAGTCGAAGTAGTGGTTCGGTATTTGAAGGACGTACGTTGAACCAATATCCCTCGC
>JGI24890J29729_1000148_pt1 | contig 55064 bp, 60 predicted proteins | sample FreactcultureFD7_FD_29729 | JGI IMG/M metagenome (IMG submission 29729)
AGGTTATTGGGTATGTACGTGTATCATCACAAGGACAAAATACTGCCAGACAATTACAAGGGATTGAATTAGACATGGAATTTATAGATAAGGTTACAGGAAGTAATCTTGACCGTGAAAAGCTACAAGAGTGCGTCCTATACGCCAGAAAGGGCGATACGGTTGTTGTTGACAGCATAGACCGTTTGGCACGAAACTTGCGCGACCTCCAAGAAATACTGGAAACCCTTACAAAAAAAGGGGTAATCGTTAAGTTTTTAAAGGAAAACCTTACCTTTACAGGTAATGACGATGCAATGTCTACCCTCATGCTCCAAATGATGGGCGCTTTCGCTGAATTTGAACGCACCATGATTAGGTCAAGACAAAAAGAGGGTATAGCCCAGGCAAGGCTTGCAGGAAAGCATTTGGGCAGACCCTTTAAAGTTGACAATAAATTTAGAAAAGTTGTCAAAGAGAAGCTAGAAAGTTGTCAATCCATACGAAGTATTGCCAAAGACATGAATGTGTCCCGCGCCACAATTTATAAAGTTAAGGAGCAAATTAATGACCAAGGAATGCAAACATGAATTTCACGCCATCAATCCTTTTCAAAGGATATGCTGTAACTGTAATAAGGTGGTTAACGTAGCCCATCTTAAAGTAATGTCCGAAAAAGAATTTGCAGAACAATACACCCAAAACCCTGAATGTGGGCCAATTATATTTGATGATGCGCCAGACCTTAAGAGATGAAGGACATCAACAAGATGAGGCTGGGCGTTCTTAGAGAATTAAAGAACGTCCACAAGTTCCTGGACAACATGGAACGCAGCGTTAAAACCCGTAATCCCGAAGCAATCCAAAGAGCATATATGTTTTTGGTTCACCTTGTTCGTGAAATGAATGATGGCTGCTTAACCCCTGATAATGTAGCGCTAGACGTTGAGCTAGCACAATTGCTTCAAGAAGTATCGGAGTAGAAACCCAGAGATTTCACTCCTATACTTGCGCACGAGATCCCTTTTTCGTATTATGCAAATTTTTTAAGCGAGAATACATTGCGTTTTTACGTTGATGGTTACGAACTGGACGTTCAAGACCCAACTTTCTTTATGGACGAAGAGGAATATACAGAAATCAAACAAACTTTAGATGAGATGTTGAGTACCTATGCTGACCTACCAATGGCTAAACCGCGCTAAAGACCGATTCTATCAAATAACAGTCAAACAAAATGGACTTACTAATATTATCCTCGATTACCATTGGGGTAGCTGTAATTCAAATCGCGGTGGTGCGAAGAGCATTTCATTGTGTTCCGAAGAGGAAGCGAAGAAAACGATTGAACAAATGATGAAAAGGCGCAAGAGCCGTGGTTATGAACTTGTTGCGCCCTTGGTGAATTAGTCCATTACTGCGCTTTCAGGAACAGGTTCAAGCTCGCACTTTTCTTCTTCCGCAAGCTTGGCTTGCTCTTCTTTTTCAGCTTCTATGGCAAGCTTTTGCATAGCCTCGACCATTTCAATGGCACCACAAACTTTATGGTATTGCTGAAACGCCAATTCTTTATTGTGATATAAAGAGGCCAATTCACGGCTTAACTGATTTGAATCATACATCATTTTTAACTTCTCCTTGTTTTAATAAATCCCTACACGTAAATATATTCTGTTACAAAAATTGCACCCCTAAACCCTGCGACACCCGCTATTGTGGTGTTTCCAAACCCAGCAACCGAATAGCCTCCATAGCCATACCCTACTGGAGTATTGTAGCCATTCACTGTACCGCTGTTGGACACTAACGCAATAAGATAATAAGGGCTATCTAAATTGTAAGAAAATGATAATGGATTTGTACCGCCCTGACTACCTATAAATATCCAGTTTGAACCTGCTTGGAAGAATACACTTTGAGCAGCAATACACCTAAAGTTAAAAATAACCGTTCCTGTACTTGTACTATTTGTTCCTGCGCTAGAGCCTGATTTAACTCCGCTTGCTGCGTAAGCTGAACCCACTAAACCCGCACCACCACCGCCAGCACTCCAAGAACCAAATGTTGTCGCACTTCCAGCCGTTCCGTTACTACCAACCGCGCCACCACCACCACCAGCGCCAACGGTGTAAGCCAAAGAAGCGCCAATTTGCGCTGCTGTCATCATGAATTTCAAATAACCACCAGGGCCACCAGCACCAGACATACTGGCGTTACTTGCTACACCAGGAGTTGCAGAGCCACCAGAGCCACCGCCTCCTCCTGTCATCTCAACGATAATAAACGCAGTGCCAGCCGTTGGCGTATAGGTTGAAGTGGTTGCGGTGGTAAAGTTTTGTTGATTGGTAATCAGCGTATCTTCGCCTATTTTCCAAGTTCCTGCTGCCGTTCCGTTTGCTATGAGCGTGTATTTAATGATGCTTTTGGTAGCAAGAACAACAAGTGTTGTAGGGGTATTGTCTCGAATGGTAAGGTTGCCCGTGGATTCATTAATTATAACAAAAGAAGTTCCTAGAACGCATGTCGTTGCGTCTGGCAATACCACTGTTTGAGTCGTAGCGCCTGTAATTAATTGGTATTGGTTTGAATTCACCGTTAAAGTTGTTGTGCCAGCAGCGGAAGCCGTGCTTGTAAATCCTGGCAAAAAATTGTCCGAAGAAAGATTGGCATTACCGTCCCAAGTTGGAACAGCGTTGGCTGTTGGTGTTGCAGTAATTACCTTGTTAATCGCGTTATTTGTAGCCATGATTCATCCTTAAATCAATTGTTATACATAAATGTATTGGGTCACATATATGCCACCTGCGCCACCAGATGGGCCAGTTTGAGCGCCAGCACCAACGTTTCCACCAGCGCCAGCAGAATAACCACCCCATCCTCTTCCTGGGTACACATTATAACCATTGACAGTCGAACTTGATGATGTAGAAACAAGGGCGAAATAAGGGCCATTCATATTCTGAGCAAAACTTAAGGGGTTGGAGCCACCTTGGCTGCAAATAAATACAAAATTTGTGCCAGAGATAAAGAACATGCTTTGTGACGATACGCATCTAAAGTTAAATATAACGGTTCCGGTGCCAACCGTGTTTGCCCCTGCCGTAGCTCCTATTACAACCGCTGAGGTAGCACTGGCATTACCTGCGAAACCACCAGCCCCACCACCAGCAGTCCAGTTTCCAAAAGTTGTTGCACCACCTGCGGTTCCATTGGCGCCCGCTCCTGCGCCACTGCCACCAGCACCTACGCCATAAGACAAGGAAGCACCTACTTGAGCAGCCGTCATCATAAACTTTAAGTACCCACCTGGTGCGGCTGCGCCACCAATGCTTGCCTGGTTTGCAGAGGCAGCAAGACTTCCTCCAGCCTGTCCACCACCACCGCACATTTCAACAATGATATAAGCCAATCCTGCTGGCGGGGTATATGTGCCACTTCCCGATGTAAAACTTTGTTGGCTTGTTATTATAGTATCATCACCTATTTTCCATGTTCCGGCAGCAGTACCATTGGCAATTAATGTGTATTTAATAACGCTTGAAGCCGAAAGAATTACCAGGGTAGTAGGCGTGTTATCGCGAATGGTAACAGCGCCCGTGGATTGATTCGCAATGATAAAAGATGTGCCTAATACGCATGTTGTGGCATCAGGTAACACTACGGTTTGAGTTGTTGCCCCCGTGATAAGTTGGTACTTATTTGAGGAAACCGTTAACGTAGTTGTCCCCGCTGCTGATGCGGTACTTGTAAATCCTGGTAAAAAGTTATCAGCCGATAGATTCGCATTACCGTCCCATGTAGGAACGGCATTTGCTGTTGGTGTCGCTGTGATAACCTTATTGATTGCGTTATTAGTAGCCATCTTTAATCCTTAAACAATGGTTAATCCCAATGATTGAGGCCCACCCAGACACGCCCATGTGGTGTTAGCGACAACACATATTAAATAAACGGAGTCTGTTCCGGCTTGAGATGTAACGCTACCAGTCACGCCAACGGTTGAGCTTACCGTTCCTATTTGAATGCTTTGCCCTGCTGCTTGAGTCAAAGACCATCCACCAGCATTAATCCCTATCACGGGAAGCACATCGCCTACGGCAGCCGTAGCGGGCAGAGTGAACGTAATCAATGAAGCCCTATTTGCCACATAACCATTATTGGTTGTCATAGCCTGAGTAGCTGCTGTAACAACAGTCCATGGCGTTGTGCTGCTTGACGGACTTTGCCATGTAGGCAGTGCTGCTGCGCCATTACTTGTAAGTACCTGCCCTGACGAACCAACACCTGATACATTTTGAAACGCACCTGTTGCCGTGGTTCCTGCGCAAATAACACTATAAGCCGTAAATGTACTATTACCTGTACCGCCTCGTGGCACGGCTAGCTGGCCAGTCCATCCAAGCGTTAAAGAAGTTGCTTGTAAAAGAGCCGTTGCAGGTGTGCCACCGAGTGTTAGGGTTACGTTGGTGTCATCTGTTTTGGTCAATGCAGCAGGGGTAATCGTTGGTTGGTAGCCAGGAATAGTTAAACCTGCTGGCAAAGTACTGCTTATACTTGGAACGCCACCAGCACTTGTAACTAAGACGCCATTATTTGCCGTGGTTAACCCTGATACCGTTGTTCCGTTGGCTGCGTACCATGCCACCTCATTAATATTTCCTGAGTTTACCGTACCGCTTCCAGCCGGAGTTGCCCAAGTACCGTCACCCCTCCAGAATGTACCAGAGCTTGCGCCTGTACCAGAGTTCAAATGGGTAACGGCCAAATTACCAGAAACATACGTGGCTAAATCAATAGGCGTTGCGTTCCAAGTACCCGATGTTACGGTTCCAAGGGTCGTAATGGACGTTTGCCCAACGTAGGTTGCTGCTATATCGATAACCGGAGTCGTGCCACCTGTAGAGGTGATGCGGTTGGTCGTACCAGAAACACTGGTTACACCAGTTCCAGCAGGAGTTCCCCATGTTCCATCGCCTTGCCAGTACGTGCCAGCACCAGCACCCGTACCGCTATTTAAATGAGTAACCGCAAGGTTGCCACTGACATAAGTCGCAAGGTCAATTGGTGTAGCGTTCCATGTTCCAGTGGTTATTGTGCCTAATGTAGTTAGTGAAGTCTGGCCGACATAAGTCGCTGCAATGTCAATTACAGGGGTTGTGCCACCCGTTGATGTAATTCTGTTAAGCGTTCCCGACACACTTACAACGGTTCCAGAAGCAGTACTAAATGGAGTCCATACAACACCGTCCACTGTACCTTCAAATACGGACGTCTGAGTATTAAATCGCATGGTTCCGGCAGCACCAGCTTGTTGTGCTGTAGTTCCTTGAGGAAGTGTAACGCCACCAGTTCCAGGCAATACGGGGTCTGAAACCAACGATAATGTAACGTTTCCAGTTGGAGAACTTGCAGCAATTTGCCCAGCAGTTCCCGTTATAGATTGAACCCCAATTGTGTTTGAAGTGTATTGAACATCCCAAGACGCAGCAGCCGTACCAGCTACCCCATTATAAGTAAGGAGCGCTTGAGTTAATGGTTGCATGGTGACAATGGCATTTGAGCCAGACGAAACCACAAACAACGCATTGCTTGAATCATTAATTAATCGGTAGGATTGACCTGTTGCAAGAGTTGCAACGACTGGCATTTGCACAGTCTGAAAAGTTCCTCCGCTAAATATTTGTTGACCCGCACTTGCCACGGTCAATATGGTTGTACCCCCGCTATTGGTAACTAAAGCAGTTCCGGCCAGGAAGTTGTTAGCTGAAAGATTGCTGTTAGCGTCCCAACCCGCAAAAGCGGTCGCGGTGGGTACGATTGTTACAGAACCGACACCTGTACCCCCTCTGGCGATGGCAAGGAGTCCAGTCCAGCCAAGAGTCATAGTGACGGATTGAAGTAACGCTGTTGCGGGCGTGCCTGTTAGTGTCACCGTAACGTTGGCATCATCCACTTTGGTCAATGGGGAAGGTGTGTAAGAGGCACCAAATTGGGCTGCAAAGTCTGAAAACTGCATTGCAGTGTCATCGCCAAGCCCGTAAGGTGCGCGACCAAAATACATCAAGTCCGTTGCTTGATTCGTTACAATAGGGTTGTCTTGATAGACCTGCAATATATTTTTAGACATGCTTGTAATCCCTTACAATAATGTTAATCGCTCGCCACTTAATAGTGTGAACGGTGTGGTATCAAGCCATAGAAAATAGTCTTCTAAAATTCCCTGGCCCATCCCATAAGCAATAACAATGATTAATCCACCATATGCACCTTGCATCTTTAAATCCTTTTAAAGAAAGGGGGAACTTAATCCCCCTTATGGTTAAGCTGCTGCTCTTAACGCTTGGTAGGATATAGTTGCAGCACCAGGGTCGCCTGAACACAATACAGTAATAGTATTTGTGGTTGGGGTAACTTTCTGGATATTGACAGCGTTGGCACTTGCTTGAATGTCAGCAAATACAACGTCAGTTGCAGCCACACCAGTTGCAGTAATAACAACGGTTGCTGAACCACCTGCGCTCACATCTTTACCAGCGAACTTAACAACGTAAGCAGGAGCAATACCAGCCGCCAATTTGGCTAAAGTTACGTTGGCGTTAAGGATTTTTGCAGTGGTAATCGCGTTTGCGGCAATCGTTAAAGCACCAGTATTTGCCATTGTGGCATCACCAGACATTGGTACGCCTGTAGCTACGTTGGACACGTTACCTACAAACAAGTTTCCACTTGCCAAGGTATTGCTTAATCCACCGCTATTTACAGAGGTTGCAACCCAGAACCAGGTGTCAACACCAATTGTTTGTGGTAAAGGCTCAACTAATGCATAAGCAGCGCCTTGGTTTACGGTTCCTGCACCAACGATGGTGAACTGGCCAGCTTTCAATTGTTCAATTGTTTGTTGGTCATCAGAGCGTTGAAGAACGACAGTGGAAGCGATTAATTTAACGATATAGATACCGTTTTGGTAAGCGCTTGTTTGGTTTTGTAATAGCACTCGGTCGCCAACGGCAACAACAACGCTATCAATAGTTAACGAAGACGCAGCAACAGTTAGGGTTGCACCCACTCCATTGTTTGCTGGGCCATTGGCGTAAGTACCTGCCACGTTTGACGTTGCCACCAAACGCACTGGCGTAATTACGTTATATAAAACGGTTTGTCCTAAGCTTACGGTCATTTTAAATTCCTTTTAAAATTGTTAGTAATATTACCCTTTGAAGTTAGCTAACTTCCCCATACCAAATCGGTAGCCGATGTACCCGCGCTGTTTATTCTAATAGAGAAAACAGGGTGCCATACGCCAGCAGCCAATCCGACAAGAGTCTGTTCCGTGCCGTCCCACTTCGTATAGGAAACGTCACCTTGCACACCGATATAAAGCCAGCGAGCGAATTCGACTGAACCATTAGGGCCATAATATGAGTCGGGTGTCGCATTTCCGGTGCGAGCCACGCCTGACATAACACGGGTTGGTCCCGTGTAAGCATTTGGGTCTAATGGTTGTATAAGACATAGTTGTACGGCCATTCGTTTTTCTCCTTGTTAAAGTTTTATATAAAAATTCATGTACGTGCCAGGCTGCATTGCAGATGTTGCAAAAGCAGTTGAAGTTCCAGGGCCATTGCCTGTATTACCTGCGCCTGTTGTTAGGTTAGTACCTTGAGCAAAACCAAATCCAAATCCTGCGCCTACCGTAGTAAAGGTATAGGTATGTGAGTGAGGCGGAAGGTTTGCTGCAACCAATGTGGTAGCGTAAGCTTCGGCACCACTCCATTGTCCAAGCGCTGTTGCTGTTAATCCTGCACCTGCTCCGGCTTCGGCTAATACTCGACCTAATGCTCTAGGTAAAGTTAAGGTCTTTCCGGCTATAAAGTCATTGGTCGCACTGCCTGTTCGTCCGCCTGAAACGGGCGCCCAAGTGTTGATTACTGCGTCATAGACTGTTTTATAAAGCTGGAATGTGTCTTGGTTTGCGCGAGTTGTGGCACCCGAACCCACATTACCAATTGAGCCGTCATTCATAGGAACCCAGCCACCAGGCGCGGTAATTAAATACCCTGGTCTAACATCACCAGTTCGTGGGGTCGTATTAATAGAATCAATTTGGTCGTAGGAATCAAACTCAAGCTCTGGGTCAATGTCACCTAAGAACAATGCGGGCTTAATGAAATAAATGTCACAAGGAATTCCTAATGGCATTTCAATTTGAATGTAAAGCGCATCATCGTTAGTGGTTTGCCCTGGCGTACCTAGTGATTTACCCGCAACAGACGGGATGGCAAAGTTAAACGGGAACCAAGTCCATGTGGTGGTAAGGCTTGCCGTACCAATTAATGTCCTTACTTCCGCGCTGGCTGCGGTTCCTGAGCCAAAATACTGCCGTACATAAATGTTTATATCAGCGGGCGTTGCTGCTACCGCTGCCCAAAATCCAAAGGTCATCGACTGGTTTGATAAATTCTTAACCTTTTGGGTTATGGGAAACTGGAATGATTTGTATGTTTCACCTGCGGGACTATTCGTACACTGGTAGCGCACATAATCAACGGGTGTCACGTCACCTGTTAGGGGATAACTTGCTAAAGGAAACAAGGGGAAAAATATATTATCAGCAGCATTGGTATTGCTTTTAACAAAGCGAATATCAGGGCCAAGTGTTCCATTAGTTCCAACCACTGGCACGCTTGTTGCTGGTGTGAACCCTTTGTGGTTTGATGGCGCAATAACAAGGTTCGTTGCCAGTGAGAGATTAGGTAAAATGCTACCCGCTATATCATCTATATGGTTGATGAACTGGTTATTTGTAATGTAGTTTACAATGGGAATGTAGCTTGTAACGATTCCTCCGCCACCACTACCAGGTGGGTAGAAGTCGTCTACCGTCCAAAGCAAATTATTCTGGGCGTCATACGCCTCTAAATAATAAGTGTCGGCCAAATCGTCACTATCCACTGCCCAATAAAATGGGCCTTGCGTGCCGTTTAGGTCAAAAAGAATAGGGTTAGTCCAAGGAATTGTCCCTGCTGGGTCTTGGTAAACAGTTTTCTTCTCTGTCTTATTTAAAGACCGATAGGTGTATAGCTTAGCTCCGCCAGCAACACCACCGCTATTATCTATAATCACCCACTTTGGAGTAGGCGCCAGCAAGTAACTTATCGTCATATTCACATTCCTTGTGAAATTATTACTTATTCTAAAGCATTTTCATTAATATAAATAATGCTTGTTTTTTATCCATCGTATCAACTACAATGTACTTTTATAAACCAACCGAGAAACTTATGATTAGTTTATTGATATTAGGCTTTCTTGCTTACAACATTATTCAAATGTTCATCCAAAAAGACATTGAATTTTAATCCTTTGCTGTAACAAGTTTTTTAACCAAATCAATTAAAGCATTCTTTGGCATCATGTACGCACCTGCTGCAACGCCTAGAGCATTTCTATAAGGTTTGAATTTAGCATATCGCCTATATTCATCCTGTCCTTTTTTAAGAAGTGCCGAAATATCCTCATGTCCTAAGCTTTGTAACTCTTTGTGCATATCTGACAATAGCTTGTTTCGTGTAGCCATTCCAGCACGCCCATGTGACCTTTCGGCTGCTGAGAATAAAGACCTGGCGTAATCAGATGAGTGCTTTCCTAAATCTGATTGAAGCTTAAACAATTCATTGTAGTCGCCATAACCCGCACCTTCCAGCATATTTTTATAAGCTGATGTCTTAGGCAGAAATTGGGCTGCGTCTTCAACCAAATCGGGATTGACATTTAGTGTTCCAATGTTTCGTCCTTTGGCTAAGTCCTTGGCTTTTGCTAAACTCTTGCTTGCTCCGCGTCTCGTTAAGTGAGGCAAGAGCTTTAAACTTCTAAGTGCATTAGCACCGCCAATAATATCAGGGGCAAGCTCAACACCTTTTTGCAATACATTATCAAGCGTTGACCCTGCGCCCTTTTGACCCCAAACATCGGCATAATTTTGCGTGTCATTTGGAAGGTACGAAGACAAAGGGTGTTCAAATGGCTTGCCTCGTAATTTCTCTATAGGCCATTCTGCTAATGAGCTTAAGTCATGGGGCAAGTTATGAAGATTTCGCCCAGCATGAGTTAAGCCAATAAGCACATCGCGCGGTATTCTTTTCCACGCACTTTCTTGTTCATCTTCAAAAGGCACGGCACCCCAATCTGATTGCGTAGGGGCGCTTGCGTGTTGCTCTTCACCACCGACTACTTCCCAATCAGACATTTGGCACTCCTAATTTTCGTGCTTCTTCAAGCGTGACCATTTTTTTCTCGCCTGTTTTGCTGTTTCTGATTTCAATCTTTCTTTGAAGCCTTTTGTTTGTCTCATCCTCAATAGCCTTAACATCGACCATTTTATTGGCTTTTCGTACTGCGTCAGACTCGCTATAGCCTTTTTGTAATAGCTCAGAGACTATTTGGTTCTTCTTTTCGGCAATGTCATGAAGCGCTGTAGCCGAACGAAGCTTACCTATAGCCGAATCAACGGTATCATGTGGGGTAATCTTTTGGCGTTGTGCCAAATCAAATTCACGCACTAATGGTTTACCACTAAATCCTTGAACGGTAGAAGCAATAAAACTCTCACCTGTCGATAAAAAGTCACCGATGAGTTCTTTTTCTTCGGGTGTTCCCATCACTTTAAGGTAGTCAAGCTGCTTGTTTTGGAAGCCAGGTATTTTGTTTCGCATGTTACCAAACACAGGATTGGTAACAATTCCTGTCATTCTGTCAAGAACCGCACCTGAATTACTCAATCCTAGTTGGCTTTCACCAATTTGTTTTAAAGCAGCAGCGCGATACTCACCTTCTTTTTCAAGTTGCTTCACGGTTCCTTTGTACTCACCCGTGTTTTGAGCATAGCTTTTAGGTGGAATTCCTTTTGTCAGTTCAAGTTTCATTGAACCATCAGGCGTATTTACGTCTTCTTCATACACAGGTTCGCCTTTGGCGTTATACCATTGCTCACCTTCAAGGGTTACACCATCTTTAGGACGGTTGCCCATAGGTGGTGCCGATGGTGCCGATTGCTGCCCAGCACCAGTTGGCATCTGCATTTGTTGGCCAGGTGCTTGTTGTGGTTCACCTTGGCCTGGCATTTGCATTTGTCCCATTCCAGGCTGTCCTTGACCGCCAAATACACCTTTTAGTTTATCTGCGAAGAAATTAGATAATGAGTTGCCGAGCTTTTGCCCTGGGCCTTGGCTTTGTTGTTGCATTTGCGCAAAGATATTATTGGCATTTCCGCCACCCATTCCAGCATTTACCGCTTGTTGAAGCGCTTGTTTTGCTTGGCTACTACCCATATTGGCAATTGCTGAATCATTACCCAAGAGTTTTGCAAGAAACTGTGGCCCCATTAGATTGGCATAGGCGAGCTTGCTAGCAGCTTCCGCTTGCGTTGTCAAAGGTGCGTATTGTTTCTTAATGTCGTTAATTTTACGCAAAATCATTTCATTGCTAAGTTTATTCATTCCACCCATAGCAGTAACAAGACCGCCACCTGGGCCAACGTCAGGAATAACTCTTGGTAAAGGTAGAGACATAATTTATATCCTTATAAAAAGCTGCCAATAATGCCGCCAACTCCGCCAAGCATATTCCACCAGTCATTCTGCTTTCCGGCTTCTTTGCCATAAGCTGCATCGCCCATCTTGTTACCCATATTAGAGTACATATTCATTAATGAGTTCGCAGCCCCTTGGCCACCTTGCATTAAATTCTGTTGGCCTTGTCCATATTGGCTATTAATCCCAAGCGCATTTTGCAGCCAGGAGTCCATACCTTGCTGAGAAATATTGCCCGCATTTTGCTGCATTTGCTGCATTAATGCCGAGCTTCCCATTGTTCCATTGGCTGAACCCGCATTAATACCCGCATTTTGCGCTTGACCCTGTAAATAAGAATTATACGGGCTTTGCTGGTATTGACCCATTAGATTATTAATAAATCCGCCTGGGTCTTTCTGACCTTTTAGCCATTCCTGATAATTTCCAAGACCTTCTTTACCTGCATCAAGGTAGGGTTGTTGTACACCCTGTCCCATTTGCATGTATTTTTGGTACTCTTCCATGGCTTTATCGTAAGGCTTGCCGGAATTGCCAAACATGCCACCCAATAGGCCGCCAAGGCCACTTCCAAACATGCTAGAGTCAAAAGCCATAGTCATTCATCCTTGTCTATACGAAGTTAACCCAAGCGCCATTCTCGTAGCCCTGGAACTTGTTTAACGTCGTGTTATAAATTGCAAATCCATTTTGCACGTTCTGTAATGCGTTACGTTCTGCCGTGGTAATCCTTGGGAACTGAATCCCGTTTTGCGTCAAATAACCCTGCAATGTTTCAACAAACGTTGCCATGAAATCTGACCAAACACCGCTTAAGTAATCACCGTTTTTTGTTACAGGGTCATACGTTGGGAAATTGTCGAAATTACGCGCCATGTCTTACTCCGGTAATTGCTCAAATACCCATGCTGCCCCCAACACAACAAACGGAGTCTTATTAAAAAACTCAATCTTTGGTGTGTACCCTTGTCCTCTAGGGGTTGTCCCTAGCTTTCGCCAAACACTCCTAAAGGTTCTTTGTCCAATATTTCCCATAGGCGCTTTGGTATAATTGCCATAAGTTTGGCCACCATCTTTAGAGATTGCCAAAAATATGACTGGCGCTTCTTCATTGATGACTACTGGTACAAGTTTGATGGTATTTACGCCACTTCCTGCCGTGGTTATGTCGATAGAAATGCCATCGAGTGCGTCTTGTTGAGTTGCTGCAAGCCGTATAGTCGCGGGAATTCCTGCGTTCAATCGGATAATGAAATAGGTTGTATTTTTGGCAAGAGGCTCGGGTAACGCCCCGTTACTGTCAAGTCGAACTGCTTCGCCTGTTTGCCAAAACTCTTGCAATTGCGCAATGGTGATAATGTCTGTACCCGCATTGGCTGTAAAAGTTGAAGTAATATCCAAAAGCTGTTCAGCGCCTTGCAATACGTCAAGCTGGAATCGGTCAACTCGTAGGCGTGTATATCCTTCGGGTGACATTTGACGCCCAATTCTCATGCGTCTTATGACTTCCCCTGCGTTGGTAGAGATGCGGTCATCTACCCTGTAAAATATTGGTGCATCATAAGAGCCGTAATAATTGACGCCATCAAAATAAGCGTGAGTTTGGGCGGGGTGCCTATCGCCATTTAAAATCTCCTCTTCATGCCATTTCGGTGATTCTTGTGTACTCATGGACACATTAAGCACAAAGGTATGGTTTGCCAATGTGAAGTTAAGCCTGTAAAAGATGAGGCCGTTTTCTTTGATTAATATGCCTCGTGCGTCCTCGACACCGCTTGCGGGATCTGCTGCATATTGGGCAAGTTGATAGTCCAAAGCTCTGTTGCTCACGGGGATAGATTCGGTTCCCCGTACTTCCATCACCCCTGCAAGTCCGTCCTTGTCTTGAGCTAAGAAGAACATGCGGTCAAAACCTACGGCAACACTGCCAATGGCTGGCGTTCCCACTTCCATAAGTAGTGAATTGTTGCGTCTAAAGGGTAGGTTCGTGCCAACACCTGCGTTTTCCCACACTTCCGTATAGTTTTGAGAGAAGAAAAATATACGTCTGTGAAGTGTTCTACAAGCAACAATTGTTCCTGGATGAGAGGTAATTTGCCCTAACTGCACCTGGCCAAAAACGCTAATTGTATTGGTTGGTGCGCCATTAGTGGTTAAGTCAATTGCGGTTCCTGCAATGGCATTGGCGTAGCTTGTGGCAAGCTTGATTGTTCCTGGGTTTTGTCCAGGTAAGCCAATTCTTATCACATAATAGGTTTGTGGTGGGCCAACTGCCAATGGTGCGGGCAAGGTTCCTGTTGTTGTAAAGGTAACTGGAACACCTGTTGCAAAGTTAGCATTGCTAATGCTTAAAGTGAGTATGTCGGTTGTGGAATCGGCTGTGAATGTAGCTTGCGCCCCACTCCAAACCATCCCTTGGTTGTACGAACTCAGTTGGAACTCGTTTGTTCCGCCATGAGCTACAACGAAAAATCCATCTAAGTAGCACACATCAACGGGCGCTGCTGGGAAACCAGTATCGGTTATTTGCTGAAAGTTAGTCGCATTGGTGTCCCAAATGTAACCTGCTTGACCATCGACAAAAATCACCTGAAATGTGTTTGCATCAATTCCCACGTACCCTGCACTAGTCCCGATAGTCCCGATAAGAGAATTAACAAGATTGCCTGTGGTGCCTGTAGTTCGATATACAGAAGTTCCAAATACTTGGTAAATGGCACCGTTAAATACAAAAGTCTGTCTTGCGCCTCCAGTTTCAGCGCCAAAAGGTAGCATCGTATCAACCAAGCCCGCTGTTGGAAGCATTGACTTTGGTCTTTTGCCTTGTGGGTCAAGATACTCAAACATGTTAACAGTGCGTTCCGCATTTATCGTACTCACACGTTGGTTGTCGTAACTGCCTACTATGTCGTAATCTTTCGCATCATTATTAGCCATAATTAGTACGCCAATATATTTTGCCAGTAGAACGGCTCAGGTCTATCAAGAATCGCTGATGGCCTGATGGTTAAATCCGTTTCATTGGCATTTTTAATGATGTTCATATATTCCTGGTAGGTGTCCTCATTTTGTTGAGGCCAGTTACCCGATGGGTAATACGCAAGGAATCTTCGGCTTAAGGTGAATTTCAATAATCCGTAGTAAAAAGGCGGCATCTGCCCTAAGTTACCGTTCGCAATCACACTATTCATCATGCTTTTAACTTGTAGTTCGCATGGGTAGGGTTGGTCGGGTGATGGATAGAGCGTAATAAAGCTTTCGTCTGCTTGCTTATCTAAAAAGATAAACCCTGGACGGGTATTAAGTGGGGTTAAACGGGTAACTCCGTAGTATTGTGCTTTGTTTATAATTTGCAAAGGGTAAATAATGCCCTGACCAGCGCTTGGCACGGTGTAATTGGCCATGCTTAGGTCTACAACTCGGTTGGTAATAACGTCTGCTGGAACCATATCTGAAAGCGAATAGGTACGCTGCGCTACGACCATATCGAAGGTAACGGTGGTTAAATAGGGTATATAGATACTGTCTGCATCATACATAGCCAGAATTTCATTGATTAATTCAAGGCCAGTAGAAAGCATAAACGAATCAGGAGTTTCATTCGTCCCCAATTCACCAAGCAGGTAAAGAGAGTTCGTAATTAACTCGTTGACCGTCTTTACGACTTGGGACATGGCGACCTCCTTATGATGAAAAAAGCGAGTAAAATCGACACATCGCTAGGACATGTCGATTGAATCAACTTATTTCAAAGGAAACGCATCATCTAAGCCCGCGCACAATTTACGGCCAGCAGCTTGCGCTTTCTCACCGTCATTGCTCATAAAGGCATTAAATTCCAACATTTCTTTAGGTGCGCCTGGACGATTACCCATACGAGTTTTCATTTTGGCTTGCTCTTTTCTAACGAATGCGTTGTTAGATTGAACCATTTTGTTGTCTTTCATTTGGATTTCTCCTTTTGTTTGTCCTTGGCAGCTTCGGCTTTCGCTTTGTCGGCCTTTTCCTTTTTAATGTCAGTCTCAACTTTGATGCGATATGCTTTCGCTTCGGCTGGACTGTCAAACCAAACACCCGTTGCTCTCAGGCGTTCCGCTTCATCTTCTTCGACCACTCGCATGGCATCGATTGGGTGAAAGACACAAGTTAGCATCGGGTGTTCTCCTTTAAGACAGTACTTTAACTGCGTACTGTGCGTGCCACTTGAAGCCACAAAGTAAGTCGATACGCATATAGTTTTGGTAGCCTAAAATGTCACCAGTTTGCGTTACCGCAAGTGATAAGCCAGTTTCAGGGTCAACCGCTACAGACGCATAAGGAACTTGCAGTTTGTAAAGGGGCGGACAAACGATATCCAAACCACGGCTTGGGTAAGCCACGTTACAGTTATAAGAACCAACCAAAGTAACAGGCGCGTTATTTGGGATAGGATTGCTTACGTTTCTGTTCGGGTTTTGAGTATCAGAGATAATGATAGGAGCAACTTGTACAGATAAGTTACCAGCACCATCAGAGCTTGCATTAGCCGTAACTACGAACTGCATATCTTGGCCAGTAGCAGCACGACCTACAGGGTTAACAGACTGAACACCTTCGATAGAGAATACGTCCCCTACAACGAAGTAATCAGCAATAGAGATTGTCGCACCATCCATAAGGATTGTGTTGCCAGAAGCCACGGCACCGTTAACCAACAGCGCATCAGAAGAGTACAAGCGTGGGCCAGCACCAGCGATGTGATGTTTGATATTCTGAGATTGGAAAATGTCGAAGTAGGACAAGTGACCAATTGCAGAAGAACGAACGATGTCTTCGTTAAATACTGGAGTGAAGTTATTTAACAGCGCACCTTTCAAGCTAGAACCATCTCGTACAGTCATTGCCATGTAAGCATCAGACGCAATATTTACGCCCTGCTCAAGCAATTTAGCACCAGCAGTATCTACAGTGGTGAACGAGTTAATAGCAACACCAGCAGTACCAGTGAAGAAGTTAAGCTCTTGTTCAGCAGCTTGCGCAATGTCTTTTTCCATCTGGGTAATTACTTCCTGGATTGCAGGAGCAATAAACAGACGTGAAAAGTCCTCAATACGCAAAGACAAATCTTGGATTGTATAAGCAATCAACGCATGGTATTGATGCGCGATAACAATTGTCTCAACAGTTTCTATGATTGACTGTGGAGTTGCTACGCTACCATCACCAACGATGAAATGGTTTTGTCTACGAACTTGTAATGTATCGCCAATCTTATAACCAGAAGACACGAAGTCATCTTGGTAAATACGAGAAGCCGTCATTACAAACGGTGCATTGTTGGCAAACATTGCCAACGCAGTGTTACTGACCAAGTCAGTAGTAATAAATTGGTTAGCCATCCTGGGTCTCCATTTAATCCTTTAAATGGGTACACAGACTGACAAGGGTCTCATTGAGTTTTAATCCTTAAAACCCTACATCACTTCCATGTACCAGCCTTCATCCGCGCTCTGATAACAGAGGGCGGAGTCTTATCCGAAACAGCTTGAGAAGCGATTGGGTTTGCTCTGACGGTTCCCAATGGAGCAGAACGGCTTCCCGCTTGCTTTGTTCCATTGTTTCCCATTAAAGAAAACGACAATTTGTTCACTTCCCTCGCCTGGTCTAGGGGATGGAGTTTAGAGATTCTTTGTAACTCAGAACGATTTTTACCTAAGCGGTAAGCAACTTCGGCTGGGTTCTCAACGAGTAACAGCGCGTCCCGCACTGCGTCTGTAAAAGGAGCATCGCCCTCTCTTACAACATCGTCAAAATCCTCGTACTTGTCAGAGGCACGGTCAAACTCATCATTCAAACGCTGATATTGCTTTTGAACATGGGCATGACTTTGTGCCTCTTTAGCTTGGCGCTCTTCGTGTTCCCTCATTCCAAGAGCCATGCGTACTGCTTTCTGTATGCGTTCCTCTTCGTTAGCACCTGGAGAGCTAGGCTGCCCTGGTGATTCGTAAGCGGTTTGTTGATGATGAGGATTGGCGCTGTCCGCCATCACCGATTGCATGTGCGTTAAACGCTCATGTAACTGGCGCATTTCCCTGGCGTGTTTCTTGGCCTGCATTCCCAAACGCTTCTTTACGCTTATGGGGTCGTCCTCTTGTGCTAGTCCCTGGTCGTCCTGAACACCCTGTTCTTCGGCATCACCTGGCCCAACACCGCCATTCTCAACATCTTCATTATCGCCACTCAACGCTTCGGCTTGTTCGTTTTGGTCTTCGTCCATGACTTCTCTATCTCCATATCGACATTTACATGCCCTAGACCATTCGGTTGGCCTGAGACCCAGAGGAAATCCTTTCCTCGATAGTTAATAGTATATTCCTGCATTAAAAGCCGTTGTACCCCATATATGGGGGTTAAGAAGATAGTTGAGGGGTTTATCAGGGGTTATCAGAGAAAACGGCATAGCGAGCCGGAAAAGCCCGCTATATCAAGGTTTTTATCTTTCTTTGGATGGGGATTTGTGAATGCTTGACAAAACTTGTGCCAATTTGGCGGAAAAGTCGTTGTCTGCTTTGTCATAGTCCAGTTCAACCTTGCGATTCTCAAGGCCAAGTTTCTGGCGCTCAAGGTGTCGCTTGTCGGCCATCTCTTGGGACTTCATTATCATTTCAGCCTGTTCAAGCAAGTGTTTCTCTTTCCGAATCTTCAACTCTTCGGCACGTTCCATAAGTTGTTGTTCTTCAAGGTGCATTTTTTGCTCGTTCATCATCATTTGTTGCTGCTGCTGCTTCATTTGCTGCTGCATCATCTGCTCTTGAGGGCTTGGCGGTTGAGGTGGTAACTTCTTGCCTTCTTCTTCGGCAATAATCTGAGGTGGAACCAGAGATTTAAAGCGGGAAGCAATCTGTGGCATAAACTGTACGTCCAGATTTTTAGCCCATAAATCCGCAATGAGTGGGAAGGTTTGAGGATTAGCCTGTATTGTCTGCTGGAAAAACTCAAGTGCAATGTCTTTTTGAACCGCAAAGCTCGGCCCTGTATCGATTTCAACATCATAATCACCTGTATCAAGTACGTTATCTCGTATTGGTTCACCATCTTCGGTTTGCCCCGTCACCTTGTTTAATGTAATAGGCTCTGACCTACCATCAGCTTTAGAAACAATCATGTGTCGCTCATGCTCTCCGGCAATGACGGGTAACAGGTCATTTACTACCCTTCCGCCTTGCTCGACTGCCTGGTTTAAGTTATCAAACCAAACATAAGCGGACATTGAACCTTCCATTTTGCGTTCACGTCTTGCCTTGCCTGACATGTCATGACCTTGGAGTGCCTCATTTTCAGAGAAGCCCAATATTTCGCGCATGTCTTGCGAACCACGTTGGAATTGCTGCAAAAGGGTAGGGGATAGTTCCCATGCTGGCATTTTTTGCGGCAAAGCCCCTGTTTTGGGGTCGGGTTTCGCTGTAAGAATACCCGCCTGTAATTCAGGGTTACGCCATACTTGCTCATTACCCACGATGTTGTCAGGTGTACCAAGCCATTGTTCACGTCTACGGTTTTTAATCTCCGCTGCAATCTCAGAACCCACATAGTTAATGAATTTCTGAGCGTCTTTTGCTTCATGAATGAACGAACGGGTGTATTGTTTACCATTAATGTAATTCGAGTCACCGTCAACAAACACGATAGGCAAGTACTTTGATGGCCAATCGGTGAAATCGATAATCTGATTTTGGGTTAATACGTACTGCCGAATCACATAGTCTTTTGAATTTCTCTCGCCAACAATGGTTGGGATTTCACGCAATATAATGTCGCCAACAACCTGTGAGGATTTGGCTATTTCCTCTTTCATTTTGTATTCTTTCTGTCTTTCGTCCCATTCATCCTGAGTAATTGACTCACCATTAGACAAAAGAAGTAGCTTAATAGGGAACCATTCTTTACGGGTGTACTTACAAACCACTATGGTATCGCGGGTTTCCCATTGGAAATCTAGCAATGACCTTGGGTCTGAGTAGCTAACAGGGTTCATTACATGCGGGAAGGTCGCATAAAATTCTTCTTTGGTGTATAGGAATTGGCGCGAACAAAAGTTACCGTCCCCTTTATGTGGCATCATAGCCGTGGGGTCAAACGATGTTCGGCTGGCATCAGGAATTAATTCATAGCGTATGGTTTGGTTAAATGACAGTGGGTTTTCATAGTCTAAGCATATTTCAAATGCCCCATAACCCATCATTAACGCAGACCTGAACGCTGTCTGATAGACTAAATCATTCTGACTTTTGTACGATATGGTTCTAACTAAGTCAGCCCGTAAGTCTATTTGCTTCTGGTTTGCTTTTCCATTGAGTGAGCGCACCATCAGGTCGGGCTTGTTCTTGCGTTGTTCCCCTGCAATCTTTTTGGTGACATCATAAAGCTTGTTGAATGTCATAGCAGGTTTAAACAAGCGTGAAAACTCAGACCTTTCTACTGCTGACCACTGGTCACGCAACAAGAAGTTCATGTCATCACGTCCACGCACTACGTTTTCGTCAAAGTACCCATCCCAAAGAACCAGGTCTTCGCGTGCTCTTTTTAATACTTCTGCCTCATCGATTCCAGCGTCTTCTAGTCGTGACTGTAGACGCTCGTTGATTTCTTCAACATCTTCAATGGGCATTTGTTCAGCAATAATTTCCATGCCAATTCCCCGTCCGTTGGGTTAAATACCTTGTCCTTAAGAAGCGACTTTAACAATTCCATGTCAAAGTCGCCTTTTAACGCCCTAAACTAAGGGTGTTTTAAGCTGCTTCTGCGCAATCCGCTTCAACTGCTTCTTTTGGTAATTCAAATTCTTGCCAGTCATCAGAGGTTAAGTCTTCAACTGAGAATATAAAATTACCTGCATTTGTAGATGGCGTGATAACAACCTTCCACACATGAGTCATGCCAGGCATCAAAGACAAATAACCTTCGCTAATGTCCCAGGCTGCACGGTGCATTTGTTTACCTGCTTGTAAATTTACTAAAGCTTCTTGCAATAACATCCTTATTTCTCCTTGGTTTTAATAGTCATCTCTTATGAGGCGCTTTCCAATTGCGATCCCTTCATGAATCCCTTCAATATAGGCTTTCTTGTAGGTGTCGAATTGTTCTTTTTGAAATGTAACCTGTAATGTGGTCATCCTATTTCGTATCATTGCTTCAACTTGAGACATGATAAGTTCTGCAAACCCATTCATAGGGTCACGCTTTACCTCGTCCACATGCTTGACAATAACTTCTTTTACACAAGCACCTGTACACATTTGCGATAAGGTGCCGTCTGGATTAGTACATTTACAGGCCATCATTTTTCCTTATGGTAATACAGTTAGAGTACAAACGCTGTTTGCAAACACTGGCTTGTATGTTTGATGGCCATCTGAGCCAACGGTAAATACAAAGTCTGTATCTAGCAAAGCTATGCTTTGAGTTTTTAAATAGTTGTCTAGGAAGCCCGCTGCACTGATTTGAGCCAGCGTACTATCTGGGCAATATAATCGGCATAATCTAGGGATTACATCGTTATTCTCTCCTGCAAAACTACACAGTAAAGTTATTTGTGATTGACGTGACATGTTGCGCTCCTTTGCTTAGTAAGTTTGTCCAAAATTATTCTATACTCTTTCTCACACTCTTTGCACTTGCTCTGAACATGGTCTTTGTTTGTATATTTACCGCAATACATACATCTTGTTGTCATTAAAAAATCCTCATGACAGGGTTAAACATGTTTTCATACTTGTTGCTCTCTACTTTGTCGTTGGTAATTCTATCGCTTGCTAACTCCAAACAACCATAACCCAAGCCGTCCATAGCATGTGAGTACACATTCTTGTTGGGCTTGTCTTTGTAACGCTCTTCACCACCAACGGCAACGCGAGCATATACATAGCCTTTAACAAATCCCTTGAACAAAGTAGGGCATTGTTTCTTATCGAGTACAAAACCTGGCTTACCGTCTACCATTCTGTTTAAGAAGTAACGGACGGAACCCAATCGTGGGTCAATATCATTCGTTCGTGCTGAGTGCGTGGGAATGCCAAGGGTGTTTAATTCACCAATGCAAGACATTTCCTCTACAATTTCGTTTCGTGCGTTTCCTGCTGGGTCGGCTACCGACATACCTATTTTACAGTAAGGGAAATCTTTTGCTATTTGAGGAATGACAATAGCCTCGGCAAAGCTTCTAATGCCCATGCCATCGGCTATATATTCCTTGAGTACAAGTAACTGTCCTCTTGCTGATAACTGCATGACCACGCAAGCAGGGGTTAAACCAAAGTCCCAACCCAATACTAAAGGCTCGCCTTGAATAGCAGCCAAAGCTTCAACAGCGTGAAAATCGGGATTGAACTCAGGATAAACTCGCTTGCCAAATCCAACAGCGCCATACTCGCCAAGACAAAATACTTTAATAAACTCCTGGCTCTGGCCATGGGCGAGCTTTTCATAGTAATCATCAGGCAAATGGCTAAAGTTATCACATTCAGGATTTCGCACCCAGTTGTCATCTTCATCCTTAATCAAGCCTGGTGGTTGTTTAAAGAGTACATGGCCTGGGTAGGTGTTCTCTTCAAAGTCCTTGAATATCCAGTGGTCATCTTCGGGCGGGTTAGTATCTGCAATGATGCCAGACCAATAGGGTTCATGACAAAACGCCTTTGATGGGTAACGGTTAACCCGTCCTTTCATATGGGCAAGTGCTGCCTTTGGGACTTCCGATAACTCGTTAATGTAGCAACCTGTTAACTCAAGCGATTTAATCTTGCGCACATCTTCGGGTCTATCTAAAGCAATGAACAATAGCTCAAGTTCGACTATGCCAAACCCATCATTAAAGCTGTGTTCGTAGGTCAATATAGGCTTTTGTCTCTTGCGTACATCGCCTAAATCTTCGAACCAACTGAGCCATGTCGCTAGGGTTGTGGTGGCAAGTTCGCCAGAAGTATTTCGCACAATTCCCCACCGGCTTCGTCTTCTACCGTTATGCCAACGTGGAACTGCGCAAGCTCTGCTAACAATTTCTGCTGCTGCCCATGTACTCTTTCCGCTACCATAAGGCCCCATAATGACACGCACAAAGCTATCATCGAGATGAGCAATATCACCAGTCGCAGTTGGAATATAGATTTTATCCTGGTCTTTAGCATGTATTGTCATCCTTGTTTCGTTAATAGTTATCTGCTTCTCTATGCCCTTTCTGCGAGATTCTTCGATTGCTGCAATGCGTTTGGCTATGCCTGATGCGCTCAATGTCATTTCTCTAAAATCCTTTTAGGCGGAATGGTTTTATATGGTGAACGGGTGTATGTTTCGCGCAAATGCTCTTGAGTCGTGAAACGAGAACCGCACTTGACGCACTCTCGTCTACGAAATACTTGGTTTGTTCTATCGTCCTTTGTCGTCTCAACAACGCGCGATTCAGGATAGTTACAATTTCGACATTGCACTATTTTCTCACCCCTCGTAAAGTCCTACTCATCGTAGCCTTTAGTGATGGAGTATGACGTTCCTTTGGTTTGCGTGTTTGATGTTCAAAGTCATTCTTTTGGGCGTAGGACTCATAGGATGGCGCTGTTTCCGCAACCTTCTTCTTTTTGACCTTCTCTACCCAACTGTTCTTTATTGTGACTACGGTCATGCCCTATGTCCTTATTGTGTTTACGCCCTATCCTTCGAGCGTTTCTTGCGGAGATAAAAGGACTTCTTACCTTATAGCCTCCGCAATCCAATTTATAACCGCTAGTGCCTGTGCCTTTCACTTCTTCATCTTACCTAGAGTTTCAGCAAGCCTTGCGCGTTCCCCTAACTTGCCAGGTGCTTTTGCTGCCTTGTCTAGCATCTTCTTGGGTATCTTCTTATCCTTAGCCACTCCTAACTCTTTGTGTAATGCGCCAGGCTTCTTGATGGCTCCGGCTATCCACTTCTTGCCTTTCTCAGTCTTCATTCTTTAGGCTCTCCTATTACGCCATCACCGTTTAAATCAGTCTTTAGCTTTTCCTCTGCCCACTCTAAGGCTTCATTGGCTAGCTTCTTCAATAGGTTTAATAGGAATGATGCAAGTTCGGGTTCAAGGGATTTAAGCTCACGCTCAAGTACTGGCTGTAACATAGATGAAAACAGGCTCATGGTTATATCCTTATAACGATTCAATCATGTGGTCGATTTCAATAATTGCGCCCTTCATGTTCGCAATTTCCTTTTTGATGACCTTTACCCGCTCTTGAAGCAATTCAAGCTCAGACATACTTCTGATTTGCGTCTCGGTTAAAGAGTCCCTTCTACTTTGCAATACGTCCAATGTAATCATGTAACAGTCCTTGTGAAAAAGAGCGCATCATGCGCCCCATTTAGCTTGTCTCTTAGCGGCTACCATCTCCGCAACCTTCTTTGCTGCTTGGTAGTATGGGCTGTCCTCAAACAAAACCACACTGCCTTGCTCAAAGTAGTCTGTCATTGAGTCGGTTTCATTTCTGTAACCTTCTCTGAATATCTTGCCTAACGTTCTGCACCAGTCTTTGGCATAGATTGTTACGCAATTACGGCCATCAGTCCGGCTGTTAAGGTGATAACTCACCCTTGCTTTTAACTCACCAGTTGTCACGTAGTACTGTCGGAACTTAATCATTTAACACCTCACCTATCAACAATTAACAATGTGAGGGTATTATGACTGATACCTAGATATCTGTCAACATTAATATCTAAATATTAATAGCCTTTCTTTTTACCGTAGTTGGCCTTGCTCTGAGCGGGTAGGTCACGTAATGCGCCTTGCTCTTTGAATGTGCGAACCTCTTGCTTTTTCTCTCTATCAAGATACACGTTGTTACGAGTAGACAAGTAACCGTCTGGCTTATCAGATACGTATTTAGCACCCATTATTTTTCCCCTTTAGGTTTTGGTATGTTCATTTTCTTTTTGACTGGCTCGTGCAAATGCTTCTCATGCTTGCCGTATATGTCCTTCTCAGGTGTCTTGCTTGGCTTCTTCATTCCTTGCCCTCTCCAACCTCAAGACGTGCAAGGCGCTCGTTAAGCTCATTCACTTGGGCATTAGCTCCGAAGTGCTTAGGCCATCTACGCTCTAAAAGCCACGCATCAGCTTGCCAGCGCTCAGGTTTGGCAGCAATCATATCGGTGTGTTCCATGACCTTTTGCATCTCTGCCCTCTTTATAGACTGCAAAAACGCTGCATGTTCCGACTCGATATTGTTGTCTAGGTCTCGTATTCCCTCTTCTAGCCAATAGAACAAAGTCCTCTCGGATATACCGTTGGCCTCTGCTGCTAATTGATAGGGTGCACGCCTTGAAATAGCGCTGATAATGTCTGCACACCGTTCAGGTGTGAATTTGCTAGGCCGTCCAATTGTTTCTGGTTCTGGCTTAATGGAATTTTTTCCCATAGTCACTAATCCTTTAGTGTGTTTGGTGTAGATACCAAGATATCTTACTTCTTTTTATCCTTCAATACGAGCATGACAATAAACAATACTACCGTTTCAAACCCATCAGCGCTTGCAAGCAATGAATGAAGCTCAATACTATCGATGACACCATCGCCCAAAGCCTTGATAAGATTTGTTATGAACGTAATAAAACACAAAACAGTTGGCACGGAAAGTACCATATGAGGTTTTCTTTTAAAATAACTCTTCACCTTGCGCATAACCACCTCGAACTAGGGGACTAATTCAAAATGTACGGTGTCATTAAACGTCTGGTCGTTAATGTCCTTGTCACCGTCCCAATCTCCACCGTAACGCACATCGTGAGTCATTTTACCGTCATTCTTAAGCATCTGAGCCACACCTAGCACATATCCACCAAACCAGTACATGCGCTTAGTGTTATTCCAGTCAATAGGATAGGGAGCCACATCAACAGCCATTGAAGGGCTTTTGTTATGCTTACCATTAGGCCATTTAAGTTTGGAATTGCCAGCAGAAAACGCTTTATTTTGGTCAGCTTCATTTCTAAATCCTTCTAGTACAGTGCAATCAAAATACTTGATGACCTCACGAAACAAAGTTTGCAAGTCTGGGTGACAGGTGAATAGTTTTTGTTGTGAAGCCGTGCTGAATTTTGGCATGTCGTAATCCTTTACGAATCTTTTATTCTAAATATAGCACAGGATTAAAAACTAGCTCGAAGATTTTGCAATGTCCGAGCTAGTCCACCAACAAGGAAGCAATCATGAATAAACGGAAGTTAATAATAAAAAATCAGGAGAGGAGATAATTCTCGATGATTTCCTTACCATCAATCCAACCATAGCAGAATTGCCCATCAAATCCAACGGTTTTCATGCGCTCAATCCAGATTATTTGGTTCGCCCATGACTCCGCTTTTTGTGCTGATGGTGGGTACTTCATATTCCTTTTTACTTCCAGCCAAAGACCTGCATATTTACCGCTTTGGCTAGGGTATGGAATGAACAAGTCACTCACCCCTGGGCGTAATCCTTGCAGCTTTAAGTTCCACGTTTGCGCCTCTGTTCGTTTCCCCTCATTGTTGTTCTTACAAAAAAAGTCCTTAAGTTGTGGATGAAGACTCAGCCACTTTACCAACCACCTTTGTTCCTGGTTCTCGGTTGGTATTGATACACGCTTGGTCATCCTTAACCTCATCGTTACCGTAAAGTATCTTCATTAGCGCCATGACTTCCTGTCTGTCGCGTAGATTAATTGTTTTTGGCTTGTTCTTTTTTTTCATCGGCTCGTTTTCTCATATAGATTTCTTGGGCTTCGGACAAAGGCATACTCTTGGGCAAGAACCCTTTAATCATCGTAAGCCATGCCACAAATTTTTCTGCTTCCGTTCCCTTCAATACCTGGGTCATTTCCTTTGCCTCTCTGGATAGTATTTAAGTTGCTCGACCATCTCCTCATAACACTTGATGGCCTCCTCTATTTTCTCCTCTGGATGGGCTTCTAACACTTCCTTACAATGTTGCCGTAAGAACTCAATGTCATCTCCACCGTGTCCATCAGAAACCTTTTTTATCAGACCACATAAATAATTCTTGCGGGCTATCCATAGTCCACGATTCATTAGTCACCATGCCAGTTCTTATACATTCTCGTTGGTTTGCCGTTGCCTGTGCGCCCTTGCTCTTGAGGTGTGCGGTTCTTCTCTTCAATATAACCCTGCTTAAGTAGCCAAGCCTTTTGGTCTCTCATGTTCAAGAACCTGTTGCGTGCTAGTAAGTAAATGGGTGGTAATATCATCGTTTCTGTTTCAGGTATGCCCATCAAATACTCTTTGTACTCATCAAACACGGCCTGGTCAAAATCCTTATGTCCCTGTTTAATCTTGGTCTCATCAAAGTGTTTGTATGTCTGTCCACCACCTGCAATCTTCTTGTCTCTAAGGATTTCCTGGCACTTGGCCATACACTCTTTAAAGGACTTTGACTCAGATGTAGTGGGGATTTTAGAAGGTGCGGGCAGCTCTTTTGGTTTAGCGTTAAAGGACTCTAATTGCGCCCATGATTTCTCAGGTTCAATATAGAAATTAGAACGTGACTCGCTGTAATGCTCTTTGACTTTGCGCTCAATCTCTTCGCTCTTGCCATTGGTTAATGTCCACGAACCTATTTTGTCGTAAACCATTTTTACCAGCGGATGGCTAAAGTCACGCGCTACCATGAGGCGAATTACTTCCTGTTGGCTAGGTACGCCCGACTCTTTCATACAAAGGTCTACGAGTTGCCCTAGTGTTGGCGGGAACTCTTTAAACTCTGTGAGCGTCTTGTTTACGGCGGCTCTCACCTGTTCAATGGAGAATTTGCTTAATTGCTCAAGCCAATCAACCATGATGTATTCCCAATCCTCATCACAGGTTGCCCGACTCGTCCACAAATTACCGTACCTACCCCTAAAGCGTGCAAATAATCTCGCTATTAGCGATTCATCCACGTAATGGGTCAATTGTGTTACCTGTGCTGTGGTCATATACATAGCCCTTGTTCAAATGCTTATTAATTACCCTGGATAACGCATCACCGCCCTTGCTCTTGGAGCCTGTGCTTTTTGGTGAGGTAGTTACTGTGTCGTTCCAGCGTTCGTTTTGTAAGTAGGTTGAAGGGTGGGGAATGTATTGCTCATCAGCCCAAGCACTGTCATTGACTTGGCGATTGCTTACGTCATTGCATATAAGGACGGCTATTTTATTTAACTTCTTCTTGTCCCATATCTTCTTGGCTCGAATCTTATTTTTCTTTACGGGGTATATATTCCAAAATTCATTAAAAGCACATGGTTCGCTTTCGTGTGTGACGTCAGTCGCACTTATATTATTTATATCTTCTTTCTTTTTATCTTCTTTCTTTTTCCCTATATCTTTATAGCTGTCGGTTTCCGGTGACTGGTTAGCCGTTGACGGGTTTTCAGTAGACGGTGCACAATTTGGCTGTTCATTCAATGCTGGTGCGGGTTGTAGAGGTTGTGCATTTATTTGGAAGCCGTTCATACTGCACACATGTAAGGACATATGCACAAATCGGCCATGTGTATCTCTTTTGTTTTCTATGGTTATTAATTTGTGGTCACATAAGGTTTTTAATATTCTGTTTAGGCGTTCACGGCCTATCTTAAAGTGCGCTGCAATCTGTTGTTTGTAGAACGTCCAGTTAGGGGGAAGGCTCGCCAGGTACACCCATAGACCAAGGGCTTCAACGTCACAAAAGTTTTGCAAGACATGGTTCTTTAGCATTGTAAAACCTGTCTCGTCTTGAGTTACTACGTATTTTTGTACGCTCATGGTTAATTCCCTTTAAAAGATTTAAGAGTGCGTCTTGCACATAGGAACAGTATAGATGGAATGAGCGTATATACTAAAGAAGTGTTGCGAATCGATTGGTTCATGACTATAATTGCCTCATGTGTATGGACGCACCTAGCCGTTACTTGCCAAACTCTGGCGTCCGGTTTACTAAAGCACGATTGATAGTCTTGGCGGAGTACAATCATGCGCATCATTTCAAAAAGTTCCAGCAGCTTGGAACATGAAGTAACTAGCTGCTAAACCTCTTTCAAACTTCATTTGCACAATCCTAATCTAAATCACACAAACATAAAAGTCTTTTTTAATATCTTGATATTATTTTTTGTTTTTCTATTGCAATGTGTTTATCGTTCGTGATACATTTGTACCCATGATATCAAGATACATTAATACAGAGGCTAACATGACTACAAAAAGAAAAAAACAGGACGATGACAGAGCCTTTCACATGAGAATGCCTAGAGATACATGGCTTCTTCTTAAAAAAGCGGCTCTAATTTCAGAAATAACAATGGGTGAGTACGTAACGAATTTAGTAGAAAAACAAAGAGTAAAGTTGGCAAAAAAGATGGACGTTTTAGGTGATTTCGCAGATGTAGAATAGTAGTAAAATAAGTGAGTCTGAGGCTCTAGGCTGGAACCTAAAACCTCGGTTGTTCAAACAAAACTTTGATAGGTGAATTATATGAACGCATTAAGTTTAGCGTACTCTAACGCGCAAAAGCAAGAATCATGGAGTGATGACCCGTTTGACATTAAGGGTTTTGTTACAGGAGTAACGAAAATTTCAGACCACCAACGTAATCTTAGAGATTATGCTTTGGAGATGGTTGCAAGCTTTGGAAAGTTCAAAGGCGACCATTACGAGCTTAACCTCGATATGCTTTCAAGCCCTTACCAGCTTGAGTTCGCACGTCTATATATAGAATCAATCGACCGTGAGATTGAATGGGCTTGCTATGGCGATGACCAAACACTCAACAGCGATTTCCTTTGTGCCATGCTTGCCATGCTCAAAGATTCTAACCCCAAAACTCGTGCCAAGTTCGCACAAGTTACGACTGTAAATATCCTTACTTACTACAAAGACACTCTCGAAGAGCTGCTTACCACTGCGTGTGACGATTTCTATAACAACGAAATGGAGAACGCAGGGTATCAGTGCAACCAAGACATGGAGCATGGAGATTTCTATTGGAGTAAGCGCTAATGAATACCCACGTAATAAATGGCGACAAGGCGCATACCTACATTGACCATGACCGAGCCTATTGGAACCTTGAACCTTGGGTTGCTACCTGGGACGGCTACGATGGCGCACCGATTGACTTTGAAACCCCAAGCCGTGACCCAATCGGTCTTGGGTGTACAGAGCAAGAAGCACTCGATGACTTGCTGGAGAAATCAGAATGATTGAGACATTCAGCAAGTACGAGTACGAAATCTTTGAGTACCCAGACGATGATTACCCAGCGCATAAATATTATTACTACCGTATTTATGATGACAGTGAGCAGGGTTACACCGAGTCAGACGGCAACATGTTTGATGGGAAAGAAGAGGCCAGGTTTGCAGCGGTAGGGCATATTTTACAGTTAATAAAAGAGGGGTTTGGCAAATGATTAAAGACTACATAACGCCAGCGGAACGATTGAATTTTAAGAGGAACAAGACGTGGAAAGAACTACTTTGGAACAGGTCAGGGTTTGGGTACAACATCGAATTGACTACTGGGAAAATGTTGTTGAAGCACACCCCAATGACTTCGAAACGTTTACAGACATTGGTGAAACATGGCGAACAGGTCTTGAAAGAGGTGAAGACAAGGGAATGCTGGACGCCTTCCACATGGTCATGGAGTGTATAAACGGTCAGCGTAGATGAACACTTTATGTTCCTGCTTCGCGATTCGCGAATTGCGAATTAGATATCAGCGGGAACATAGGGGGTTTATCTAAGCTCTTAAGTGAGCACTTTATGTTAACTATGTTAGGAGAAGTAAAAATGGCGTTAAAAGCAAAAAAACCTTTGGTGTCTGAGTGCAGAATGAAAGCATTATTTTATGGTTCTGCTGGTGTCGGCAAAACGTATGCTGCGATTCAGTTCCCGAAACCCTATATCATCGACACAGAGGGTTCCACCAACAAGCCACAATATGTACGCTTGATTGAGAAGTCAGACGGGGCAGTTCTTATGACTGTAGACTTTGACGAAATGATTAATGAAGTACGTGAGTTGCTAACCACAAAGCATGATTACAAGACATTAATCATTGACTCACTAACCTTGTCGTACAATGACCTGCTGGAGAAAGCAGAGCGCAAGGTGGGAACTGATTTTGGTCGCCATTACGGTGAGGCCAACAAGCGCATGAAGCAGTTGTTAAACTTACTGTTCCGCCTGGACATGAACGTTATTATTACTTCTCATAGCAAGAATGAGTACGGACAAAATTTAGCGGTATTAGGACAAACATTCGATTGTTACAAGAAATTAGATTATCTTTTCGATTTAGTGTTTGAGATTCAAAAGCGCGGAACCCATCGTGTGGGCTTGGTTAAGAAGTCACGCTTTGAGACATTCCAAGACACCGACACGTTCCCCTTCTCTTACGAAGAGATTGCAGACCGTTACGGACGGGCAGTAATTGAGCGGGAAGCAGTAGCGCAAGAACTGGCTACACCTGACCAAATTAAAGAGATTGAACGGCTCGTTGAGTTGCTCAAGGTAAGTGAAGAGACCACGCAAAAATGGTTGGATAAAGCCAATTCTGATGCCTGGTCGGACATGCAAAAAGATTCGATTCAAAAGTGTATCGATTTCATGAAGTCTAAAATACAAGGAGAATAAAGTATGTTTCAGTACGATGTAATGAGCGAGCAGGAAGCAATGGCTGAGCGATTTCAATTAATGAAAGAAGGAATCTATGAGGCGGTTATTACCGCTTCACAAGATACCACGTCCGCAAGTTCCGGTAATCCTATGATGGACATGACCGTTACTTGCTACGATGAAGCGGGCAAGCCACACGACATTAGGGACTTCTTAGTGTTCACCAAGCAAATGATGTGGAAGGTCGTACACTTTGCGGAATCTGCGGGTATTCAAAAAGAATATGCAGAAGGTAAACTTTGCTCTCAAGTTGCTATTAACAAGACCGTTAAAGTAAAAATAACTGTAGAGCAAGGTAGCGAAATACCTCAAGATAAGTTAAAAGGCAAACCGATGGGTTCTAAGTACCCTGATAAAAATAAGGTGGAAGACTACCTACCTAAAGGCGAACAAGGGGCGAACGGTGTACCGAATGGCGATACACCACCACCGTTTGTTGATGATGATATTCCACCATTCCTATAAGGTGAACGATGGGTTATTTAAAAGGTTTTGGAGTAAGCGCACTTGTGATGGTTTTTCAACATCACTTCCCACTGTCATGGTGGGAATGTGCGCTCTTAAGTTTTGGAGTTACGGCAATAATTATCTAGGGAGTCAAACTAATGAATTTCTGCGAAGCGATGGAAGCGCTTAAGAATGGGGCGAAAGTTACCAGGAGCGTATGGAAAGGAAGCCTTTATTTCATGATGCAGGGCGATGTGGTTCTGTCTTATCAGCCTAGATTTTTAGATTATACCTACGATGAAAGCATTATGGTTTCTGACGGGTGGTTTATTGAAGGAGATACCCAACCGCTTACCTTTTGCGAAATAATTCCATTTTTAAATGATGGGAAAAGGGCGCAAATGGAAGAGTGGACAGACTCCTACATATTCCTAGATAAGACTACAGGCAAGCTTGTCTTGCATATGATGGACAGCTTCCCCTTCGTTCCTGAGTTTGAATCGTTTACGGCAACCGATTGGATTGAAGAATGATACCATTTAAAGACAAGACGTTTTGCGCCTCACCCAAATGTAAAAATGAGTGCGGGCGCAAGATGACCAAGAGAGAAGAAGAGCAGTTGGAGAAAATGAACGAAACCCATTGGGTGGGTGTTATGCAAGGATATTTTTGTGGCGAACCAGAAGAGGACGAACTAAATGATTGACTGTAAGGAATGCTCAGAGTACGTAAACGGACTTTTCAATCGCGGTGAAATAACTAAGGACGAGATAGAGAAAGTTACGCTGGATAGGCATATACTAAAGGGCTGTGCTAAAAAAGTCGATCCCTTTGCAGATTGGTTAGAATTTGCCATAGTGAATCAAAAAGAACTACAATTAGAAAATACAGAGCCATATCAGTTCCCAGAATGGAACAAAGGTTATCTTGAAGCGCTGTTGGACGCAAAAGAGCGATACACGGCTGCTACCCTCACGAATGAGGGAACCAAGTAAACGTTAAAGCCCTCAAAGCCTCTTAACCCCTAACGCTGCTCAGCTCTATTAGGTATGCTCAAGATGAGGGCTTCTTTTTCACTTTAACCCAATAAATACGGGATTAAAACTGTTTGCCGTAAATATGCAATACCCATTGCTATGAGGTACGCAGTTGCTTATTTTATAACCTGTAGTGTTTAACCTTATTCCTGCGTTCGGGAAATTGGTTGTGTTCGTTGTTCGGGTCTTAATGTATAAATCCAGACCAGTAGCCGTATAGTTTTGGCACGACATTTGCGCAACACCATTCAAACATAGAGTAATCGGCAAAGATAATCCTTTGTTTTCGGACTGCACATCGAATAGCAAGCCACCGCAATGCGCGGCACCAGAACCCAAAGCCAAAATTGCTGCCAGTAGTTTTATTTTCATCTATGATTTATCCTTAGTTTTTTAAATACCTTAACACTTTAATATAAGGATATATTGATGTCACCCATGAATGTCATTTACAAGTACTTCTTGCCCCTTCAAGACGGATTAATCACCGTAAACCTTCCCAAGAATTCACACATTTGCGACATCAACAACCAGGGCAATGACGTTTGTTTTTGGGTGGCACTCCAAGAAGGAGCGGAGCTTGAAGAGCGTTACTTTAGAATTTATGGCACGGGTCACAAAATAGATAACATGGATAAACTACGCTTTTATAAAACCCTTCACATGCCTAACGGGCTTGTCTGGCACATCTTTGAATTACCTACGAGTGCAAACCATGAATGAACCCTGGGAATGTCCGCGCTGTTTCCGAATGAACGCCCCTTTTAATCCTACGTGTTTTTGCAAGCCAGAGGATGAGGGGTATTTAATACAACACCCAAAAGACGAAAAGCCATCAGAGCATGTTATGGACGCTGCGAATTATCTTACAGGAAGCAAACAAACAAAAGTTAATTGGCCAAAGGGACAGTGTCTTATTTGCGGGATGACTCACAATCACGGCCAGCATTGCGCCACCCTTCAAAACAACATACCACCCAATGGAGAATTTATTTAGACCATTTAGTTAACGCCAACAAAATGGTAAACGGACTTTAACAACAATAAGGAGATTGTAATGAGTATAGAAGCCCTGTACCCATTGATAAGTTTTGGCCAGCGCAAAATGATTGATGCGCTCATTGCTCACCCCGAAGGTTTGAGGTCGGATGAGCTGGCAGAGATTACAGGGGTAAGCAACAAAAGCGGCACCCTAACGCCTGATGTGCGGGAATTGTTATTGGAACACGGGTGGGAATTATCCATCAAGCGCGAGAAGGGAAAAGCTAAATGGGTATTGCGCCAAGTTCCTACTGAGATAATATTGCAGCGTAAAAAAATAGTTAAGTTAAATGCAGCCTTAGAGCAAATCATTCAAGGGTGCGAAACAATCCAGGGACTTTTAGGATATAAACAACAAGGAGCGTAACGTGAAATTACCAAAATCTATTGAAGCAGAAAGAGCAGTATTGGGCGGAATGTTATTGGACAGCAGTTATTTTAATGTGGTTAAGGACAAGCTTTGCACCGAAGACTTTGCCAAAAAAGACCACCGCTCTATTTACCATGTCATGCGCTTATTATGGGATGAACACAAAAGCTTTGAAGCCGGACTTGTTAGCATGAGACTTAAGCCGCTAGAAAAATATATTTTTGAGATGGCGAACGAAACAGTGTCAACAAAAAATATATTGGCTTACGTGGATATAGTGCGCGAGAAATCAGTGCAGCGCCAACTTATCGGGGTAGCCACTGAGATTGCACAAAGCGCTTTGTCGCCTGGCAATAAAGATTTCAAAGAGATTTTGGATGAAGCCGAAGCAAAAGTAATGAGCATTGGCGAAGATGAAAACGTGATGGTCTGCCCAGAGCAAGTAAGGCTAACCCAATATCTTAGAGAGCTTGCCGAAGAAGTGGCAAGTGCCGACCTTGATGAAGATTATTTGCGTCACATGATTGTTGAAGTAAATAGGGCGCTCGGTTGCACGTTGCAGCACTTTGAAGAAAATCATTATGAACTGGAGCAACATGATTAAACGATTCCTATGTTTTTTATTGGGTCATAAGTTTGGCGGGTATGAACCGCCAAATGAACAACGAATGCCTGACAAGTTTTATTGCACCCGCTGCAAAAAGCTAAATCCTACATATGAAGGGTGGTTTTAAGGTACACCTTATCCACCAGTCAAGAACCAGTCAAGAAAACACCTGTCTTTAATTATTTATGCCACCTTAATTGACATTGTATAATAAGGTGGTATGATTCGCACATACCAATTTTGGATTTATTAGTATGTTTAAAAAGAAAGTTCCAGAACAACCTTTAGAGTTTATCATGCTAGACCAAGAGGATTTCACTTGCCTTGTTCGTGGCGGAGTTCTTCATGTAGGTAATTTAAGAATCGCATTAAAAGATATTGGCTTCCACATTATGGATGAGGCCATCACTAAAGCTGATAACGGCATAGACCATTACAAAGACCATGTAAAAGTTAGGAATTGTATTGTATGAATGAAGTAAAAGTTAAATGGCCTCTCATAGCCAAAGAATGGGATAAAACCTATTTCAACTATATAGACCTGGGCAATTACACAATGTTCCGCATGTCCTTATATAGAACTGGTCAACCCAGATTGGGTTTATGGGTTTCCGTAGAAGATAAAGGCTCGTTCTTTTTCTCTCTGGAGAATAGACTGCATAAGGATTACGTGGCCGAGAAATTATTTTTGCAGGGCGACCACGGACAAATGGCCGATTTCCTTAATGCGCAGATTGGCAAAGAGGGTGAGCAACAAGGACATTATTACGAGCAGGTAATAAAAGACGTTGAGCCATACGGCAAGATTGGAGAAGGTAAATGCATGCCGTGGAGTCCAGAGATAATTAAGGGTGAAGAATGATTGAAACTATTGGCTTGGTGCTTCATTACATTAATGACGCCCTTAGAATTGCGAACCCTTTTTTGTTTTTTGGGGCAACCTGTATTTGGATTTCCTTAAAAATGAGGATGGAAAAAGAATTGGGTCGCATGTACTTGCGGTGCTTTTCGCTAGAAAAACAAATTGATTACCTGGTTAATCACGAGAAGGTAGACGCTGATTTCATTCGCTACATGCAAGGAATACATAATGAATACAGATGATGACTTTATTAAAGAAAGGCTATTGCTAATCCTAGGCTTTGGAACGTCCCTTGTATTAGAGCTAAGACGGTACGCGCCAAAGGACAGAGAGAAAGATATTTTATGGTTTATCCAAGCTATGGAGAACGTTGTTTACCAGAATAAGCCTTTGCCACCATTCCCAGAGAGGTAACATGACCCATCAGGTTATTGGGTATGTACGTGTATCATCACAAGGACAAAATACTGCCAGACAATTACAAGGGATTGAATTAGACATGGAATTTATAGATAAGGTTACAGGAAGTAATCTTGACCGTGAAAAGCTACAAGAGTGCGTCCTATACGCCAGAAAGGGCGATACGGTTGTTGTTGACAGCATAGACCGTTTGGCACGAAACTTGCGCGACCTCCAAGAAATACTGGAAACCCTTACAAAAAAAGGGGTAATCGTTAAGTTTTTAAAGGAAAACCTTACCTTTACAGGTAATGACGATGCAATGTCTACCCTCATGCTCCAAATGATGGGCGCTTTCGCTGAATTTGAACGCACCATGATTAGGTCAAGACAAAAAGAGGGTATAGCCCAGGCAAGGCTTGCAGGAAAGCATTTGGGCAGACCCTTTAAAGTTGACAATAAATTTAGAAAAGTTGTCAAAGAGAAGCTAGAAAGTTGTCAATCCATACGAAGTATTGCCAAAGACATGAATGTGTCCCGCGCCACAATTTATAAAGTTAAGGAGCAAATTAATGACCAAGGAATGCAAACATGAATTTCACGCCATCAATCCTTTTCAAAGGATATGCTGTAACTGTAATAAGGTGGTTAACGTAGCCCATCTTAAAGTAATGTCCGAAAAAGAATTTGCAGAACAATACACCCAAAACCCTGAATGTGGGCCAATTATATTTGATGATGCGCCAGACCTTAAGAGATGAAGGACATCAACAAGATGAGGCTGGGCGTTCTTAGAGAATTAAAGAACGTCCACAAGTTCCTGGACAACATGGAACGCAGCGTTAAAACCCGTAATCCCGAAGCAATCCAAAGAGCATATATGTTTTTGGTTCACCTTGTTCGTGAAATGAATGATGGCTGCTTAACCCCTGATAATGTAGCGCTAGACGTTGAGCTAGCACAATTGCTTCAAGAAGTATCGGAGTAGAAACCCAGAGATTTCACTCCTATACTTGCGCACGAGATCCCTTTTTCGTATTATGCAAATTTTTTAAGCGAGAATACATTGCGTTTTTACGTTGATGGTTACGAACTGGACGTTCAAGACCCAACTTTCTTTATGGACGAAGAGGAATATACAGAAATCAAACAAACTTTAGATGAGATGTTGAGTACCTATGCTGACCTACCAATGGCTAAACCGCGCTAAAGACCGATTCTATCAAATAACAGTCAAACAAAATGGACTTACTAATATTATCCTCGATTACCATTGGGGTAGCTGTAATTCAAATCGCGGTGGTGCGAAGAGCATTTCATTGTGTTCCGAAGAGGAAGCGAAGAAAACGATTGAACAAATGATGAAAAGGCGCAAGAGCCGTGGTTATGAACTTGTTGCGCCCTTGGTGAATTAGTCCATTACTGCGCTTTCAGGAACAGGTTCAAGCTCGCACTTTTCTTCTTCCGCAAGCTTGGCTTGCTCTTCTTTTTCAGCTTCTATGGCAAGCTTTTGCATAGCCTCGACCATTTCAATGGCACCACAAACTTTATGGTATTGCTGAAACGCCAATTCTTTATTGTGATATAAAGAGGCCAATTCACGGCTTAACTGATTTGAATCATACATCATTTTTAACTTCTCCTTGTTTTAATAAATCCCTACACGTAAATATATTCTGTTACAAAAATTGCACCCCTAAACCCTGCGACACCCGCTATTGTGGTGTTTCCAAACCCAGCAACCGAATAGCCTCCATAGCCATACCCTACTGGAGTATTGTAGCCATTCACTGTACCGCTGTTGGACACTAACGCAATAAGATAATAAGGGCTATCTAAATTGTAAGAAAATGATAATGGATTTGTACCGCCCTGACTACCTATAAATATCCAGTTTGAACCTGCTTGGAAGAATACACTTTGAGCAGCAATACACCTAAAGTTAAAAATAACCGTTCCTGTACTTGTACTATTTGTTCCTGCGCTAGAGCCTGATTTAACTCCGCTTGCTGCGTAAGCTGAACCCACTAAACCCGCACCACCACCGCCAGCACTCCAAGAACCAAATGTTGTCGCACTTCCAGCCGTTCCGTTACTACCAACCGCGCCACCACCACCACCAGCGCCAACGGTGTAAGCCAAAGAAGCGCCAATTTGCGCTGCTGTCATCATGAATTTCAAATAACCACCAGGGCCACCAGCACCAGACATACTGGCGTTACTTGCTACACCAGGAGTTGCAGAGCCACCAGAGCCACCGCCTCCTCCTGTCATCTCAACGATAATAAACGCAGTGCCAGCCGTTGGCGTATAGGTTGAAGTGGTTGCGGTGGTAAAGTTTTGTTGATTGGTAATCAGCGTATCTTCGCCTATTTTCCAAGTTCCTGCTGCCGTTCCGTTTGCTATGAGCGTGTATTTAATGATGCTTTTGGTAGCAAGAACAACAAGTGTTGTAGGGGTATTGTCTCGAATGGTAAGGTTGCCCGTGGATTCATTAATTATAACAAAAGAAGTTCCTAGAACGCATGTCGTTGCGTCTGGCAATACCACTGTTTGAGTCGTAGCGCCTGTAATTAATTGGTATTGGTTTGAATTCACCGTTAAAGTTGTTGTGCCAGCAGCGGAAGCCGTGCTTGTAAATCCTGGCAAAAAATTGTCCGAAGAAAGATTGGCATTACCGTCCCAAGTTGGAACAGCGTTGGCTGTTGGTGTTGCAGTAATTACCTTGTTAATCGCGTTATTTGTAGCCATGATTCATCCTTAAATCAATTGTTATACATAAATGTATTGGGTCACATATATGCCACCTGCGCCACCAGATGGGCCAGTTTGAGCGCCAGCACCAACGTTTCCACCAGCGCCAGCAGAATAACCACCCCATCCTCTTCCTGGGTACACATTATAACCATTGACAGTCGAACTTGATGATGTAGAAACAAGGGCGAAATAAGGGCCATTCATATTCTGAGCAAAACTTAAGGGGTTGGAGCCACCTTGGCTGCAAATAAATACAAAATTTGTGCCAGAGATAAAGAACATGCTTTGTGACGATACGCATCTAAAGTTAAATATAACGGTTCCGGTGCCAACCGTGTTTGCCCCTGCCGTAGCTCCTATTACAACCGCTGAGGTAGCACTGGCATTACCTGCGAAACCACCAGCCCCACCACCAGCAGTCCAGTTTCCAAAAGTTGTTGCACCACCTGCGGTTCCATTGGCGCCCGCTCCTGCGCCACTGCCACCAGCACCTACGCCATAAGACAAGGAAGCACCTACTTGAGCAGCCGTCATCATAAACTTTAAGTACCCACCTGGTGCGGCTGCGCCACCAATGCTTGCCTGGTTTGCAGAGGCAGCAAGACTTCCTCCAGCCTGTCCACCACCACCGCACATTTCAACAATGATATAAGCCAATCCTGCTGGCGGGGTATATGTGCCACTTCCCGATGTAAAACTTTGTTGGCTTGTTATTATAGTATCATCACCTATTTTCCATGTTCCGGCAGCAGTACCATTGGCAATTAATGTGTATTTAATAACGCTTGAAGCCGAAAGAATTACCAGGGTAGTAGGCGTGTTATCGCGAATGGTAACAGCGCCCGTGGATTGATTCGCAATGATAAAAGATGTGCCTAATACGCATGTTGTGGCATCAGGTAACACTACGGTTTGAGTTGTTGCCCCCGTGATAAGTTGGTACTTATTTGAGGAAACCGTTAACGTAGTTGTCCCCGCTGCTGATGCGGTACTTGTAAATCCTGGTAAAAAGTTATCAGCCGATAGATTCGCATTACCGTCCCATGTAGGAACGGCATTTGCTGTTGGTGTCGCTGTGATAACCTTATTGATTGCGTTATTAGTAGCCATCTTTAATCCTTAAACAATGGTTAATCCCAATGATTGAGGCCCACCCAGACACGCCCATGTGGTGTTAGCGACAACACATATTAAATAAACGGAGTCTGTTCCGGCTTGAGATGTAACGCTACCAGTCACGCCAACGGTTGAGCTTACCGTTCCTATTTGAATGCTTTGCCCTGCTGCTTGAGTCAAAGACCATCCACCAGCATTAATCCCTATCACGGGAAGCACATCGCCTACGGCAGCCGTAGCGGGCAGAGTGAACGTAATCAATGAAGCCCTATTTGCCACATAACCATTATTGGTTGTCATAGCCTGAGTAGCTGCTGTAACAACAGTCCATGGCGTTGTGCTGCTTGACGGACTTTGCCATGTAGGCAGTGCTGCTGCGCCATTACTTGTAAGTACCTGCCCTGACGAACCAACACCTGATACATTTTGAAACGCACCTGTTGCCGTGGTTCCTGCGCAAATAACACTATAAGCCGTAAATGTACTATTACCTGTACCGCCTCGTGGCACGGCTAGCTGGCCAGTCCATCCAAGCGTTAAAGAAGTTGCTTGTAAAAGAGCCGTTGCAGGTGTGCCACCGAGTGTTAGGGTTACGTTGGTGTCATCTGTTTTGGTCAATGCAGCAGGGGTAATCGTTGGTTGGTAGCCAGGAATAGTTAAACCTGCTGGCAAAGTACTGCTTATACTTGGAACGCCACCAGCACTTGTAACTAAGACGCCATTATTTGCCGTGGTTAACCCTGATACCGTTGTTCCGTTGGCTGCGTACCATGCCACCTCATTAATATTTCCTGAGTTTACCGTACCGCTTCCAGCCGGAGTTGCCCAAGTACCGTCACCCCTCCAGAATGTACCAGAGCTTGCGCCTGTACCAGAGTTCAAATGGGTAACGGCCAAATTACCAGAAACATACGTGGCTAAATCAATAGGCGTTGCGTTCCAAGTACCCGATGTTACGGTTCCAAGGGTCGTAATGGACGTTTGCCCAACGTAGGTTGCTGCTATATCGATAACCGGAGTCGTGCCACCTGTAGAGGTGATGCGGTTGGTCGTACCAGAAACACTGGTTACACCAGTTCCAGCAGGAGTTCCCCATGTTCCATCGCCTTGCCAGTACGTGCCAGCACCAGCACCCGTACCGCTATTTAAATGAGTAACCGCAAGGTTGCCACTGACATAAGTCGCAAGGTCAATTGGTGTAGCGTTCCATGTTCCAGTGGTTATTGTGCCTAATGTAGTTAGTGAAGTCTGGCCGACATAAGTCGCTGCAATGTCAATTACAGGGGTTGTGCCACCCGTTGATGTAATTCTGTTAAGCGTTCCCGACACACTTACAACGGTTCCAGAAGCAGTACTAAATGGAGTCCATACAACACCGTCCACTGTACCTTCAAATACGGACGTCTGAGTATTAAATCGCATGGTTCCGGCAGCACCAGCTTGTTGTGCTGTAGTTCCTTGAGGAAGTGTAACGCCACCAGTTCCAGGCAATACGGGGTCTGAAACCAACGATAATGTAACGTTTCCAGTTGGAGAACTTGCAGCAATTTGCCCAGCAGTTCCCGTTATAGATTGAACCCCAATTGTGTTTGAAGTGTATTGAACATCCCAAGACGCAGCAGCCGTACCAGCTACCCCATTATAAGTAAGGAGCGCTTGAGTTAATGGTTGCATGGTGACAATGGCATTTGAGCCAGACGAAACCACAAACAACGCATTGCTTGAATCATTAATTAATCGGTAGGATTGACCTGTTGCAAGAGTTGCAACGACTGGCATTTGCACAGTCTGAAAAGTTCCTCCGCTAAATATTTGTTGACCCGCACTTGCCACGGTCAATATGGTTGTACCCCCGCTATTGGTAACTAAAGCAGTTCCGGCCAGGAAGTTGTTAGCTGAAAGATTGCTGTTAGCGTCCCAACCCGCAAAAGCGGTCGCGGTGGGTACGATTGTTACAGAACCGACACCTGTACCCCCTCTGGCGATGGCAAGGAGTCCAGTCCAGCCAAGAGTCATAGTGACGGATTGAAGTAACGCTGTTGCGGGCGTGCCTGTTAGTGTCACCGTAACGTTGGCATCATCCACTTTGGTCAATGGGGAAGGTGTGTAAGAGGCACCAAATTGGGCTGCAAAGTCTGAAAACTGCATTGCAGTGTCATCGCCAAGCCCGTAAGGTGCGCGACCAAAATACATCAAGTCCGTTGCTTGATTCGTTACAATAGGGTTGTCTTGATAGACCTGCAATATATTTTTAGACATGCTTGTAATCCCTTACAATAATGTTAATCGCTCGCCACTTAATAGTGTGAACGGTGTGGTATCAAGCCATAGAAAATAGTCTTCTAAAATTCCCTGGCCCATCCCATAAGCAATAACAATGATTAATCCACCATATGCACCTTGCATCTTTAAATCCTTTTAAAGAAAGGGGGAACTTAATCCCCCTTATGGTTAAGCTGCTGCTCTTAACGCTTGGTAGGATATAGTTGCAGCACCAGGGTCGCCTGAACACAATACAGTAATAGTATTTGTGGTTGGGGTAACTTTCTGGATATTGACAGCGTTGGCACTTGCTTGAATGTCAGCAAATACAACGTCAGTTGCAGCCACACCAGTTGCAGTAATAACAACGGTTGCTGAACCACCTGCGCTCACATCTTTACCAGCGAACTTAACAACGTAAGCAGGAGCAATACCAGCCGCCAATTTGGCTAAAGTTACGTTGGCGTTAAGGATTTTTGCAGTGGTAATCGCGTTTGCGGCAATCGTTAAAGCACCAGTATTTGCCATTGTGGCATCACCAGACATTGGTACGCCTGTAGCTACGTTGGACACGTTACCTACAAACAAGTTTCCACTTGCCAAGGTATTGCTTAATCCACCGCTATTTACAGAGGTTGCAACCCAGAACCAGGTGTCAACACCAATTGTTTGTGGTAAAGGCTCAACTAATGCATAAGCAGCGCCTTGGTTTACGGTTCCTGCACCAACGATGGTGAACTGGCCAGCTTTCAATTGTTCAATTGTTTGTTGGTCATCAGAGCGTTGAAGAACGACAGTGGAAGCGATTAATTTAACGATATAGATACCGTTTTGGTAAGCGCTTGTTTGGTTTTGTAATAGCACTCGGTCGCCAACGGCAACAACAACGCTATCAATAGTTAACGAAGACGCAGCAACAGTTAGGGTTGCACCCACTCCATTGTTTGCTGGGCCATTGGCGTAAGTACCTGCCACGTTTGACGTTGCCACCAAACGCACTGGCGTAATTACGTTATATAAAACGGTTTGTCCTAAGCTTACGGTCATTTTAAATTCCTTTTAAAATTGTTAGTAATATTACCCTTTGAAGTTAGCTAACTTCCCCATACCAAATCGGTAGCCGATGTACCCGCGCTGTTTATTCTAATAGAGAAAACAGGGTGCCATACGCCAGCAGCCAATCCGACAAGAGTCTGTTCCGTGCCGTCCCACTTCGTATAGGAAACGTCACCTTGCACACCGATATAAAGCCAGCGAGCGAATTCGACTGAACCATTAGGGCCATAATATGAGTCGGGTGTCGCATTTCCGGTGCGAGCCACGCCTGACATAACACGGGTTGGTCCCGTGTAAGCATTTGGGTCTAATGGTTGTATAAGACATAGTTGTACGGCCATTCGTTTTTCTCCTTGTTAAAGTTTTATATAAAAATTCATGTACGTGCCAGGCTGCATTGCAGATGTTGCAAAAGCAGTTGAAGTTCCAGGGCCATTGCCTGTATTACCTGCGCCTGTTGTTAGGTTAGTACCTTGAGCAAAACCAAATCCAAATCCTGCGCCTACCGTAGTAAAGGTATAGGTATGTGAGTGAGGCGGAAGGTTTGCTGCAACCAATGTGGTAGCGTAAGCTTCGGCACCACTCCATTGTCCAAGCGCTGTTGCTGTTAATCCTGCACCTGCTCCGGCTTCGGCTAATACTCGACCTAATGCTCTAGGTAAAGTTAAGGTCTTTCCGGCTATAAAGTCATTGGTCGCACTGCCTGTTCGTCCGCCTGAAACGGGCGCCCAAGTGTTGATTACTGCGTCATAGACTGTTTTATAAAGCTGGAATGTGTCTTGGTTTGCGCGAGTTGTGGCACCCGAACCCACATTACCAATTGAGCCGTCATTCATAGGAACCCAGCCACCAGGCGCGGTAATTAAATACCCTGGTCTAACATCACCAGTTCGTGGGGTCGTATTAATAGAATCAATTTGGTCGTAGGAATCAAACTCAAGCTCTGGGTCAATGTCACCTAAGAACAATGCGGGCTTAATGAAATAAATGTCACAAGGAATTCCTAATGGCATTTCAATTTGAATGTAAAGCGCATCATCGTTAGTGGTTTGCCCTGGCGTACCTAGTGATTTACCCGCAACAGACGGGATGGCAAAGTTAAACGGGAACCAAGTCCATGTGGTGGTAAGGCTTGCCGTACCAATTAATGTCCTTACTTCCGCGCTGGCTGCGGTTCCTGAGCCAAAATACTGCCGTACATAAATGTTTATATCAGCGGGCGTTGCTGCTACCGCTGCCCAAAATCCAAAGGTCATCGACTGGTTTGATAAATTCTTAACCTTTTGGGTTATGGGAAACTGGAATGATTTGTATGTTTCACCTGCGGGACTATTCGTACACTGGTAGCGCACATAATCAACGGGTGTCACGTCACCTGTTAGGGGATAACTTGCTAAAGGAAACAAGGGGAAAAATATATTATCAGCAGCATTGGTATTGCTTTTAACAAAGCGAATATCAGGGCCAAGTGTTCCATTAGTTCCAACCACTGGCACGCTTGTTGCTGGTGTGAACCCTTTGTGGTTTGATGGCGCAATAACAAGGTTCGTTGCCAGTGAGAGATTAGGTAAAATGCTACCCGCTATATCATCTATATGGTTGATGAACTGGTTATTTGTAATGTAGTTTACAATGGGAATGTAGCTTGTAACGATTCCTCCGCCACCACTACCAGGTGGGTAGAAGTCGTCTACCGTCCAAAGCAAATTATTCTGGGCGTCATACGCCTCTAAATAATAAGTGTCGGCCAAATCGTCACTATCCACTGCCCAATAAAATGGGCCTTGCGTGCCGTTTAGGTCAAAAAGAATAGGGTTAGTCCAAGGAATTGTCCCTGCTGGGTCTTGGTAAACAGTTTTCTTCTCTGTCTTATTTAAAGACCGATAGGTGTATAGCTTAGCTCCGCCAGCAACACCACCGCTATTATCTATAATCACCCACTTTGGAGTAGGCGCCAGCAAGTAACTTATCGTCATATTCACATTCCTTGTGAAATTATTACTTATTCTAAAGCATTTTCATTAATATAAATAATGCTTGTTTTTTATCCATCGTATCAACTACAATGTACTTTTATAAACCAACCGAGAAACTTATGATTAGTTTATTGATATTAGGCTTTCTTGCTTACAACATTATTCAAATGTTCATCCAAAAAGACATTGAATTTTAATCCTTTGCTGTAACAAGTTTTTTAACCAAATCAATTAAAGCATTCTTTGGCATCATGTACGCACCTGCTGCAACGCCTAGAGCATTTCTATAAGGTTTGAATTTAGCATATCGCCTATATTCATCCTGTCCTTTTTTAAGAAGTGCCGAAATATCCTCATGTCCTAAGCTTTGTAACTCTTTGTGCATATCTGACAATAGCTTGTTTCGTGTAGCCATTCCAGCACGCCCATGTGACCTTTCGGCTGCTGAGAATAAAGACCTGGCGTAATCAGATGAGTGCTTTCCTAAATCTGATTGAAGCTTAAACAATTCATTGTAGTCGCCATAACCCGCACCTTCCAGCATATTTTTATAAGCTGATGTCTTAGGCAGAAATTGGGCTGCGTCTTCAACCAAATCGGGATTGACATTTAGTGTTCCAATGTTTCGTCCTTTGGCTAAGTCCTTGGCTTTTGCTAAACTCTTGCTTGCTCCGCGTCTCGTTAAGTGAGGCAAGAGCTTTAAACTTCTAAGTGCATTAGCACCGCCAATAATATCAGGGGCAAGCTCAACACCTTTTTGCAATACATTATCAAGCGTTGACCCTGCGCCCTTTTGACCCCAAACATCGGCATAATTTTGCGTGTCATTTGGAAGGTACGAAGACAAAGGGTGTTCAAATGGCTTGCCTCGTAATTTCTCTATAGGCCATTCTGCTAATGAGCTTAAGTCATGGGGCAAGTTATGAAGATTTCGCCCAGCATGAGTTAAGCCAATAAGCACATCGCGCGGTATTCTTTTCCACGCACTTTCTTGTTCATCTTCAAAAGGCACGGCACCCCAATCTGATTGCGTAGGGGCGCTTGCGTGTTGCTCTTCACCACCGACTACTTCCCAATCAGACATTTGGCACTCCTAATTTTCGTGCTTCTTCAAGCGTGACCATTTTTTTCTCGCCTGTTTTGCTGTTTCTGATTTCAATCTTTCTTTGAAGCCTTTTGTTTGTCTCATCCTCAATAGCCTTAACATCGACCATTTTATTGGCTTTTCGTACTGCGTCAGACTCGCTATAGCCTTTTTGTAATAGCTCAGAGACTATTTGGTTCTTCTTTTCGGCAATGTCATGAAGCGCTGTAGCCGAACGAAGCTTACCTATAGCCGAATCAACGGTATCATGTGGGGTAATCTTTTGGCGTTGTGCCAAATCAAATTCACGCACTAATGGTTTACCACTAAATCCTTGAACGGTAGAAGCAATAAAACTCTCACCTGTCGATAAAAAGTCACCGATGAGTTCTTTTTCTTCGGGTGTTCCCATCACTTTAAGGTAGTCAAGCTGCTTGTTTTGGAAGCCAGGTATTTTGTTTCGCATGTTACCAAACACAGGATTGGTAACAATTCCTGTCATTCTGTCAAGAACCGCACCTGAATTACTCAATCCTAGTTGGCTTTCACCAATTTGTTTTAAAGCAGCAGCGCGATACTCACCTTCTTTTTCAAGTTGCTTCACGGTTCCTTTGTACTCACCCGTGTTTTGAGCATAGCTTTTAGGTGGAATTCCTTTTGTCAGTTCAAGTTTCATTGAACCATCAGGCGTATTTACGTCTTCTTCATACACAGGTTCGCCTTTGGCGTTATACCATTGCTCACCTTCAAGGGTTACACCATCTTTAGGACGGTTGCCCATAGGTGGTGCCGATGGTGCCGATTGCTGCCCAGCACCAGTTGGCATCTGCATTTGTTGGCCAGGTGCTTGTTGTGGTTCACCTTGGCCTGGCATTTGCATTTGTCCCATTCCAGGCTGTCCTTGACCGCCAAATACACCTTTTAGTTTATCTGCGAAGAAATTAGATAATGAGTTGCCGAGCTTTTGCCCTGGGCCTTGGCTTTGTTGTTGCATTTGCGCAAAGATATTATTGGCATTTCCGCCACCCATTCCAGCATTTACCGCTTGTTGAAGCGCTTGTTTTGCTTGGCTACTACCCATATTGGCAATTGCTGAATCATTACCCAAGAGTTTTGCAAGAAACTGTGGCCCCATTAGATTGGCATAGGCGAGCTTGCTAGCAGCTTCCGCTTGCGTTGTCAAAGGTGCGTATTGTTTCTTAATGTCGTTAATTTTACGCAAAATCATTTCATTGCTAAGTTTATTCATTCCACCCATAGCAGTAACAAGACCGCCACCTGGGCCAACGTCAGGAATAACTCTTGGTAAAGGTAGAGACATAATTTATATCCTTATAAAAAGCTGCCAATAATGCCGCCAACTCCGCCAAGCATATTCCACCAGTCATTCTGCTTTCCGGCTTCTTTGCCATAAGCTGCATCGCCCATCTTGTTACCCATATTAGAGTACATATTCATTAATGAGTTCGCAGCCCCTTGGCCACCTTGCATTAAATTCTGTTGGCCTTGTCCATATTGGCTATTAATCCCAAGCGCATTTTGCAGCCAGGAGTCCATACCTTGCTGAGAAATATTGCCCGCATTTTGCTGCATTTGCTGCATTAATGCCGAGCTTCCCATTGTTCCATTGGCTGAACCCGCATTAATACCCGCATTTTGCGCTTGACCCTGTAAATAAGAATTATACGGGCTTTGCTGGTATTGACCCATTAGATTATTAATAAATCCGCCTGGGTCTTTCTGACCTTTTAGCCATTCCTGATAATTTCCAAGACCTTCTTTACCTGCATCAAGGTAGGGTTGTTGTACACCCTGTCCCATTTGCATGTATTTTTGGTACTCTTCCATGGCTTTATCGTAAGGCTTGCCGGAATTGCCAAACATGCCACCCAATAGGCCGCCAAGGCCACTTCCAAACATGCTAGAGTCAAAAGCCATAGTCATTCATCCTTGTCTATACGAAGTTAACCCAAGCGCCATTCTCGTAGCCCTGGAACTTGTTTAACGTCGTGTTATAAATTGCAAATCCATTTTGCACGTTCTGTAATGCGTTACGTTCTGCCGTGGTAATCCTTGGGAACTGAATCCCGTTTTGCGTCAAATAACCCTGCAATGTTTCAACAAACGTTGCCATGAAATCTGACCAAACACCGCTTAAGTAATCACCGTTTTTTGTTACAGGGTCATACGTTGGGAAATTGTCGAAATTACGCGCCATGTCTTACTCCGGTAATTGCTCAAATACCCATGCTGCCCCCAACACAACAAACGGAGTCTTATTAAAAAACTCAATCTTTGGTGTGTACCCTTGTCCTCTAGGGGTTGTCCCTAGCTTTCGCCAAACACTCCTAAAGGTTCTTTGTCCAATATTTCCCATAGGCGCTTTGGTATAATTGCCATAAGTTTGGCCACCATCTTTAGAGATTGCCAAAAATATGACTGGCGCTTCTTCATTGATGACTACTGGTACAAGTTTGATGGTATTTACGCCACTTCCTGCCGTGGTTATGTCGATAGAAATGCCATCGAGTGCGTCTTGTTGAGTTGCTGCAAGCCGTATAGTCGCGGGAATTCCTGCGTTCAATCGGATAATGAAATAGGTTGTATTTTTGGCAAGAGGCTCGGGTAACGCCCCGTTACTGTCAAGTCGAACTGCTTCGCCTGTTTGCCAAAACTCTTGCAATTGCGCAATGGTGATAATGTCTGTACCCGCATTGGCTGTAAAAGTTGAAGTAATATCCAAAAGCTGTTCAGCGCCTTGCAATACGTCAAGCTGGAATCGGTCAACTCGTAGGCGTGTATATCCTTCGGGTGACATTTGACGCCCAATTCTCATGCGTCTTATGACTTCCCCTGCGTTGGTAGAGATGCGGTCATCTACCCTGTAAAATATTGGTGCATCATAAGAGCCGTAATAATTGACGCCATCAAAATAAGCGTGAGTTTGGGCGGGGTGCCTATCGCCATTTAAAATCTCCTCTTCATGCCATTTCGGTGATTCTTGTGTACTCATGGACACATTAAGCACAAAGGTATGGTTTGCCAATGTGAAGTTAAGCCTGTAAAAGATGAGGCCGTTTTCTTTGATTAATATGCCTCGTGCGTCCTCGACACCGCTTGCGGGATCTGCTGCATATTGGGCAAGTTGATAGTCCAAAGCTCTGTTGCTCACGGGGATAGATTCGGTTCCCCGTACTTCCATCACCCCTGCAAGTCCGTCCTTGTCTTGAGCTAAGAAGAACATGCGGTCAAAACCTACGGCAACACTGCCAATGGCTGGCGTTCCCACTTCCATAAGTAGTGAATTGTTGCGTCTAAAGGGTAGGTTCGTGCCAACACCTGCGTTTTCCCACACTTCCGTATAGTTTTGAGAGAAGAAAAATATACGTCTGTGAAGTGTTCTACAAGCAACAATTGTTCCTGGATGAGAGGTAATTTGCCCTAACTGCACCTGGCCAAAAACGCTAATTGTATTGGTTGGTGCGCCATTAGTGGTTAAGTCAATTGCGGTTCCTGCAATGGCATTGGCGTAGCTTGTGGCAAGCTTGATTGTTCCTGGGTTTTGTCCAGGTAAGCCAATTCTTATCACATAATAGGTTTGTGGTGGGCCAACTGCCAATGGTGCGGGCAAGGTTCCTGTTGTTGTAAAGGTAACTGGAACACCTGTTGCAAAGTTAGCATTGCTAATGCTTAAAGTGAGTATGTCGGTTGTGGAATCGGCTGTGAATGTAGCTTGCGCCCCACTCCAAACCATCCCTTGGTTGTACGAACTCAGTTGGAACTCGTTTGTTCCGCCATGAGCTACAACGAAAAATCCATCTAAGTAGCACACATCAACGGGCGCTGCTGGGAAACCAGTATCGGTTATTTGCTGAAAGTTAGTCGCATTGGTGTCCCAAATGTAACCTGCTTGACCATCGACAAAAATCACCTGAAATGTGTTTGCATCAATTCCCACGTACCCTGCACTAGTCCCGATAGTCCCGATAAGAGAATTAACAAGATTGCCTGTGGTGCCTGTAGTTCGATATACAGAAGTTCCAAATACTTGGTAAATGGCACCGTTAAATACAAAAGTCTGTCTTGCGCCTCCAGTTTCAGCGCCAAAAGGTAGCATCGTATCAACCAAGCCCGCTGTTGGAAGCATTGACTTTGGTCTTTTGCCTTGTGGGTCAAGATACTCAAACATGTTAACAGTGCGTTCCGCATTTATCGTACTCACACGTTGGTTGTCGTAACTGCCTACTATGTCGTAATCTTTCGCATCATTATTAGCCATAATTAGTACGCCAATATATTTTGCCAGTAGAACGGCTCAGGTCTATCAAGAATCGCTGATGGCCTGATGGTTAAATCCGTTTCATTGGCATTTTTAATGATGTTCATATATTCCTGGTAGGTGTCCTCATTTTGTTGAGGCCAGTTACCCGATGGGTAATACGCAAGGAATCTTCGGCTTAAGGTGAATTTCAATAATCCGTAGTAAAAAGGCGGCATCTGCCCTAAGTTACCGTTCGCAATCACACTATTCATCATGCTTTTAACTTGTAGTTCGCATGGGTAGGGTTGGTCGGGTGATGGATAGAGCGTAATAAAGCTTTCGTCTGCTTGCTTATCTAAAAAGATAAACCCTGGACGGGTATTAAGTGGGGTTAAACGGGTAACTCCGTAGTATTGTGCTTTGTTTATAATTTGCAAAGGGTAAATAATGCCCTGACCAGCGCTTGGCACGGTGTAATTGGCCATGCTTAGGTCTACAACTCGGTTGGTAATAACGTCTGCTGGAACCATATCTGAAAGCGAATAGGTACGCTGCGCTACGACCATATCGAAGGTAACGGTGGTTAAATAGGGTATATAGATACTGTCTGCATCATACATAGCCAGAATTTCATTGATTAATTCAAGGCCAGTAGAAAGCATAAACGAATCAGGAGTTTCATTCGTCCCCAATTCACCAAGCAGGTAAAGAGAGTTCGTAATTAACTCGTTGACCGTCTTTACGACTTGGGACATGGCGACCTCCTTATGATGAAAAAAGCGAGTAAAATCGACACATCGCTAGGACATGTCGATTGAATCAACTTATTTCAAAGGAAACGCATCATCTAAGCCCGCGCACAATTTACGGCCAGCAGCTTGCGCTTTCTCACCGTCATTGCTCATAAAGGCATTAAATTCCAACATTTCTTTAGGTGCGCCTGGACGATTACCCATACGAGTTTTCATTTTGGCTTGCTCTTTTCTAACGAATGCGTTGTTAGATTGAACCATTTTGTTGTCTTTCATTTGGATTTCTCCTTTTGTTTGTCCTTGGCAGCTTCGGCTTTCGCTTTGTCGGCCTTTTCCTTTTTAATGTCAGTCTCAACTTTGATGCGATATGCTTTCGCTTCGGCTGGACTGTCAAACCAAACACCCGTTGCTCTCAGGCGTTCCGCTTCATCTTCTTCGACCACTCGCATGGCATCGATTGGGTGAAAGACACAAGTTAGCATCGGGTGTTCTCCTTTAAGACAGTACTTTAACTGCGTACTGTGCGTGCCACTTGAAGCCACAAAGTAAGTCGATACGCATATAGTTTTGGTAGCCTAAAATGTCACCAGTTTGCGTTACCGCAAGTGATAAGCCAGTTTCAGGGTCAACCGCTACAGACGCATAAGGAACTTGCAGTTTGTAAAGGGGCGGACAAACGATATCCAAACCACGGCTTGGGTAAGCCACGTTACAGTTATAAGAACCAACCAAAGTAACAGGCGCGTTATTTGGGATAGGATTGCTTACGTTTCTGTTCGGGTTTTGAGTATCAGAGATAATGATAGGAGCAACTTGTACAGATAAGTTACCAGCACCATCAGAGCTTGCATTAGCCGTAACTACGAACTGCATATCTTGGCCAGTAGCAGCACGACCTACAGGGTTAACAGACTGAACACCTTCGATAGAGAATACGTCCCCTACAACGAAGTAATCAGCAATAGAGATTGTCGCACCATCCATAAGGATTGTGTTGCCAGAAGCCACGGCACCGTTAACCAACAGCGCATCAGAAGAGTACAAGCGTGGGCCAGCACCAGCGATGTGATGTTTGATATTCTGAGATTGGAAAATGTCGAAGTAGGACAAGTGACCAATTGCAGAAGAACGAACGATGTCTTCGTTAAATACTGGAGTGAAGTTATTTAACAGCGCACCTTTCAAGCTAGAACCATCTCGTACAGTCATTGCCATGTAAGCATCAGACGCAATATTTACGCCCTGCTCAAGCAATTTAGCACCAGCAGTATCTACAGTGGTGAACGAGTTAATAGCAACACCAGCAGTACCAGTGAAGAAGTTAAGCTCTTGTTCAGCAGCTTGCGCAATGTCTTTTTCCATCTGGGTAATTACTTCCTGGATTGCAGGAGCAATAAACAGACGTGAAAAGTCCTCAATACGCAAAGACAAATCTTGGATTGTATAAGCAATCAACGCATGGTATTGATGCGCGATAACAATTGTCTCAACAGTTTCTATGATTGACTGTGGAGTTGCTACGCTACCATCACCAACGATGAAATGGTTTTGTCTACGAACTTGTAATGTATCGCCAATCTTATAACCAGAAGACACGAAGTCATCTTGGTAAATACGAGAAGCCGTCATTACAAACGGTGCATTGTTGGCAAACATTGCCAACGCAGTGTTACTGACCAAGTCAGTAGTAATAAATTGGTTAGCCATCCTGGGTCTCCATTTAATCCTTTAAATGGGTACACAGACTGACAAGGGTCTCATTGAGTTTTAATCCTTAAAACCCTACATCACTTCCATGTACCAGCCTTCATCCGCGCTCTGATAACAGAGGGCGGAGTCTTATCCGAAACAGCTTGAGAAGCGATTGGGTTTGCTCTGACGGTTCCCAATGGAGCAGAACGGCTTCCCGCTTGCTTTGTTCCATTGTTTCCCATTAAAGAAAACGACAATTTGTTCACTTCCCTCGCCTGGTCTAGGGGATGGAGTTTAGAGATTCTTTGTAACTCAGAACGATTTTTACCTAAGCGGTAAGCAACTTCGGCTGGGTTCTCAACGAGTAACAGCGCGTCCCGCACTGCGTCTGTAAAAGGAGCATCGCCCTCTCTTACAACATCGTCAAAATCCTCGTACTTGTCAGAGGCACGGTCAAACTCATCATTCAAACGCTGATATTGCTTTTGAACATGGGCATGACTTTGTGCCTCTTTAGCTTGGCGCTCTTCGTGTTCCCTCATTCCAAGAGCCATGCGTACTGCTTTCTGTATGCGTTCCTCTTCGTTAGCACCTGGAGAGCTAGGCTGCCCTGGTGATTCGTAAGCGGTTTGTTGATGATGAGGATTGGCGCTGTCCGCCATCACCGATTGCATGTGCGTTAAACGCTCATGTAACTGGCGCATTTCCCTGGCGTGTTTCTTGGCCTGCATTCCCAAACGCTTCTTTACGCTTATGGGGTCGTCCTCTTGTGCTAGTCCCTGGTCGTCCTGAACACCCTGTTCTTCGGCATCACCTGGCCCAACACCGCCATTCTCAACATCTTCATTATCGCCACTCAACGCTTCGGCTTGTTCGTTTTGGTCTTCGTCCATGACTTCTCTATCTCCATATCGACATTTACATGCCCTAGACCATTCGGTTGGCCTGAGACCCAGAGGAAATCCTTTCCTCGATAGTTAATAGTATATTCCTGCATTAAAAGCCGTTGTACCCCATATATGGGGGTTAAGAAGATAGTTGAGGGGTTTATCAGGGGTTATCAGAGAAAACGGCATAGCGAGCCGGAAAAGCCCGCTATATCAAGGTTTTTATCTTTCTTTGGATGGGGATTTGTGAATGCTTGACAAAACTTGTGCCAATTTGGCGGAAAAGTCGTTGTCTGCTTTGTCATAGTCCAGTTCAACCTTGCGATTCTCAAGGCCAAGTTTCTGGCGCTCAAGGTGTCGCTTGTCGGCCATCTCTTGGGACTTCATTATCATTTCAGCCTGTTCAAGCAAGTGTTTCTCTTTCCGAATCTTCAACTCTTCGGCACGTTCCATAAGTTGTTGTTCTTCAAGGTGCATTTTTTGCTCGTTCATCATCATTTGTTGCTGCTGCTGCTTCATTTGCTGCTGCATCATCTGCTCTTGAGGGCTTGGCGGTTGAGGTGGTAACTTCTTGCCTTCTTCTTCGGCAATAATCTGAGGTGGAACCAGAGATTTAAAGCGGGAAGCAATCTGTGGCATAAACTGTACGTCCAGATTTTTAGCCCATAAATCCGCAATGAGTGGGAAGGTTTGAGGATTAGCCTGTATTGTCTGCTGGAAAAACTCAAGTGCAATGTCTTTTTGAACCGCAAAGCTCGGCCCTGTATCGATTTCAACATCATAATCACCTGTATCAAGTACGTTATCTCGTATTGGTTCACCATCTTCGGTTTGCCCCGTCACCTTGTTTAATGTAATAGGCTCTGACCTACCATCAGCTTTAGAAACAATCATGTGTCGCTCATGCTCTCCGGCAATGACGGGTAACAGGTCATTTACTACCCTTCCGCCTTGCTCGACTGCCTGGTTTAAGTTATCAAACCAAACATAAGCGGACATTGAACCTTCCATTTTGCGTTCACGTCTTGCCTTGCCTGACATGTCATGACCTTGGAGTGCCTCATTTTCAGAGAAGCCCAATATTTCGCGCATGTCTTGCGAACCACGTTGGAATTGCTGCAAAAGGGTAGGGGATAGTTCCCATGCTGGCATTTTTTGCGGCAAAGCCCCTGTTTTGGGGTCGGGTTTCGCTGTAAGAAT
>JGI24890J29729_1000149_pt1 | contig 54706 bp, 60 predicted proteins | sample FreactcultureFD7_FD_29729 | JGI IMG/M metagenome (IMG submission 29729)
GGACCCACTGGTGCACAAGGTGCCACTGGCCCAAGTACCGCAATTAATGCTACCGCGGTCTCTACTGGAACATTTTATCCTGTATTTGTTGCTGCAGCTGGATCAAATCAAACACCAAGCGTAAGGACCGCAGCCACAGCATTCAGCTTCAATGCTGCAACCAATGTGCTTACTGTAACAGCAACCACAGCACAATACGCCGACTTGGCAGAATGTTATGCAGCTGATGAGGACTATGCTCCTGGCACAGTGGTGGTATTTGGTGGCGCAAACGAAGTCACAATTGGAAACACCGCAAGTAATCCCGCGGTAGCCGGAGTGGTCAGTACAGAACCAGCCCACTTGATGAATGCTTTCCAGCCCGGCAAACACATAGTACCTGTTGCGTTGGTTGGACGAGTACCCTGCCAAGTTGTTGGCCCAATAGCCAAAGGCGACCGTTTGGTAACCAGCGCAATTCCCGGTGTAGCTGTACGTCTGGATCCTGGCACGTATCAACCCGGTTGTTTAATTGGTAAAGCCTTGCAAGAATACACCAGCGATGCTGTTGGTATAATCGAAGTAGCNGTGGGTCGAGCCTAAACCACACAGAAATATTTGTACCACCATTGATCAGTCATAAATGATAGTACATGACAAATCTTGCACACTCAATCAAACGATCTGGCCTGGTAAAAACCGCAATCGATCAAGGCGGAAGTATACATCCCTTGATTATTCCAGCCGAGCTTACAAACGGAACTGGGCTAATGAATCCCAGCATTTATTTGGATGGCGACCAGCTGGTGGTCAACATACGCCATGTAAATTATACTCTGTATCATTCTGAAATTAAAAAGTTCCAGCATAGATACGGACCATTACAGTATCTACATCCTGAAAATGATCGTAATTTACGTACTTGGAATTTTTATTGTACCCTCAACGATGATCTCTCTCTTGAACAAATCACCACAGTGGACACCTCAAAACTAGACGTAGAACCAATTTGGGAGTTTGTTGGACTGGAAGATGCCAGGATATTTCGTTGGGACAACAAAATATATCTCAGCGGAGTGCGCAGAGACACCACTACCAACGGGCAAGGCCGCATGGAACTCAGTGAACTCAGCGTCAAAACCAACATGGTTCGAGAAATCAAAAGGACCAGAATTCCAGCACCCGGAGCCAATGCCACCTACTGCGAAAAAAATTGGATGCCCATCATTGATCAACCGTTCCACTATGTGAAATGGAGTAACCCCACAGAAGTGGTGAAATTTGATCCTGCAGCAGGAACCACAACAACAGTGCACCTTGACGAAACACAATTTATATCTGGGCAACCTGACTTCAGGGGTAGTAGCCATGTGATACCATATGGTGATTACTATTTGGCCGTGATACATGAAGTGGATCTGTTCAAAAGCGAAACTGGCGAAAAAGATGCTACCTATAAACATAGATTTTTAGTCTGGGACAGGAATTGGAACATAGTGAAATTTACCGAAGCATTTAGTTTTATGAATGCCGATATTGAATTCTGTTGCGGGGCCACATTCTTCCGAGATGATTTATTATTGAGTTTTGGATTCCAGGACAACTGTGCGTTTATACTACGCATGCCCAAAACCATGCTTGCAGAATATTTAGGAGTTTGACATGCTGACCCAACGCCTGCACGAATATATACAAAATCCCGACTTGGCTCAGGCCAATTTTAATCTTGGTCGAGAATACGAATCAATTGGTCAAACCGGCGCTGCCATCAGTTTTTATTTGCGCACAGCCGAACGTTCTCAAACCGACCTGGAACAATACCAAGCATTACTGAGAATGGCCTTGTGTTTTGAACGTCAACAAACTAGAGATGACACAGAAAAAGTCATACTGCAAAAAGCCATCAGCTTGATGGTCAAACGTCCTGAAGCATATTTTATATTGAGCCGATTGCACGAAGTAAAACGAGAATGGCATGATGCCTACACAGTGGCCAGCATTGGTTTGTCTGCTTGCGATTTTGAATTGCCGCCACTGTCAACTGATGTTCAGTACCCAGGATATTATGCTTTATTGTTTGAAAAAGGTGTGGCTGCCTGGTGGGTAGGCCAAACCGAACAAGCACGTGAAATCATGCACGATCTTAAGTTCAGCTACAACATGAATGAAATGTTTACCAGTTCAGTCAATAGGAATCTTGCCAGCATTGGTTGGCCCAATACAAGATCTGACTATGATCCTAAAAACAGCAGTCGGGCAAGAATACAATTTCCGGGACTTGACCGCATTGAAAAAAATTACGCTCAAAGTTATCAAGATCTGTTTGTATTGTCTGCTACCAACGGCAAACGCAATGGTCGTTATTTGGAAATTGGCAGCGCCGAACCTTTTAAAAACAACAACACAGCGTTGCTGGAAACTGCCTTTGACTGGACAGGTGTCAGTCTTGATATAAATCAAACTGTGGTAACAGAATTTATGAACTCCAGAAACAATCTTGTGTTTTGTCTTGATGCTACTCGAGTCGATTATGGCAAATTTTTAAACACACTGGGATTCAGTGGTGACCTTGATTATTTGCAAATAGATTGCGATCCTCCCTCCTATTCGTTTGAAATATTAAAACGCATTCCTTTTGATCAGTACAGATTTGCTGCTATAACTTTTGAACATGACTACTATGTAGACACTTCGATCAGAGATCAAGCAAGACAATATTTACAATCAAAAGGCTATGTATTGGCCGCCGGTGATGTGGCTTACAATCGCACACACAGTTACGAAGACTGGTGGATACATCCAGAACTAGTGGATCCAGCCATACAGAAACAACTGGTGGATCACACCGACGGATTGAAATTTGCTGGTGATTACCTGTTTCCTCCTGCTGATAAACCAGTGGTTGCGACTGCTCCGGTCATCAACAACCAAAATAGGGCAGTTACAAGATCCACGTCTGAACTAATTAACAACAATTATATGCCAGGATTTTGGGTAGTGGACAATTTTTATCGTGATCCAGATGCTGTGAGAACGTTTGCACTACAACAAGAATACGAACCCAGTGGTCCTGGTAAACCATACATCGGCAGTAGAACATACAAACAATTTTTATTTCCTGGTCTCAAAGAAGAATTTGAGTATATCATGAACAGAAAAATCACTGCTTGGGAATCACACGGAATGAATGGTAGGTTCCAATTTAACACCGAAGGTGAACCTTTGGTTTACCATGCTGATTTACAAAAATGGGCAGCCATGTTGTACCTTACTCCCAACGCTCCCTATGAAACAGGAACCATGACACATGCACTTAAAGGTACTGATATACGCCACCGCGATCATCCTGACGTTGCCCGTTGTTTTAGGCCCGGTTCTCGAAATCTTGACAAGACTCCGTACGAAGATGTAGACATCATTGGAAATGTATACAATCGATTGGTAATATTCAATGCTGGATATTTACACAGTGCCTGTGCTTATTTTGGGTGGACAAAAGAAAACTCGAGACTTTGGCAAATGTTCTTTTTTGATTGATTATTGCAATATCTGAATCTGTGATTCCATCACATGAATCTTGTCTTGTACAGCGTCAAAATTCACAGTGCTCCATAACCCTGGATGTAATGGTTTAGGCCAGCGCCCAGATGCAATCCAGGCCCATCCAACATGTTCGTCATTTAATACCGGTGTAAACTCATTGCCAACACTGCAAAAAAATGTATGATAAGCAAAACTGTCATCAGCTGAAGTAAATTTTTCCAAGGGTACCAATTTTAAATACTCGGGCATGCTACCCAATTCTTCGGTGCATTCTCTTGTAATAGCCTGCAACAGGGTTTCTCCGGACTCAACACGGCCTCCTGGCAATCCCCAAGTGTCTGGGTGTTTGTGATCGTTACGCATGAGATACAGGTACGTGTTGGTTCGTATGCTGTAAAACCAAATGCCCACGGCTGTTACAATACCAGTGTCCATAGCCCTCCCTTGTAAAGACCTTGATAACTCTTGACCCAGGCTGATCCAGTCCAGCGATATTGTAATTCTGTGGTTATGTTGGTCACATACTGATCATTATTGGGACTGCTGGTGCTGTCAAATGCCACTGTCCATTGACTACCGTTAAACTCCACAATGTCATTGGCGTTGGCCACCATGGGTTGTCCTGCTGCGCCAGTCCACGCAACAGGATTGGCTGTGACTGTAGAATCAGCCCAGTTGCCAGTGCTTTCGGTCAACAAGTACCTTGTGCCTTCCGCAGCTTCGGGCAAGCCTGCTCCTGGTCCACTTAACAAAGGATTGATCACAGCATCAACAGCTGATAATGTATTAGACGGAACAGTATCAATGTTTGTATTAAACAATAAAAATCTATCGTCGGTTGGATCAAATGTTACAGTACCAATTACTTTTGTGCCATCTGGTTGTTCTAAACTTATGTAACTGATTCCAGGTCTTAGGGTACCGTACATGCCAACCACAGCAGACCACATGAGATTGCTGTCAGGACTATCTGGTGGTGCCAAGCTGGCATTTGATTGGTCAACAACCTCGGGTTCGCGTAACACTTGCAAGGTGTTGTTGATTAGTAATACTTGATAGTTGAAAGGTGTAAATGCCTGTCTAGTGCCCATTAACAAATCATTGTCTGTGATGGCCAAACTGGCATCACCATTGGCATTGTAGATACTGGCCACGATACGTTCGACCACGCCCAGTTTTTTGACTTTAGCAGGACTGCTAATCCATATAGGCAATTTGAATCGTAGCGTAGCTATATCGATGGGATTTTCTGTGCCCACTGGAATACTACGACTGCTCCAGGTGCTGTCATCCAGGTATAACGTACTAAGACTGGTCCAATCTATATAATTATCGGTACTTTGTATTTCTAAACTGGGATTGAATAGTACTAAAATCTGTTCTAACAACTGCATTTTTTGATTGGTGTTTGACGTCCATAGGTCCAGGTTCAAGGTCAATTCAAACGGCACTGGCATTGCTCGATCAATGCTAAACGCATTTCCTTGTGTGGTTTCGTAGCTGTCGGTCATGCTGTCGTAGGTTCGTTGGCGTACCTGGATAGTACTGACAAAATTGGGCTCTTGGATCATGGCACGATTGTACTTGAGATCGGTGATGTAAAAGGTCATTAACGGAGTGCTGGGCAATTCGTTTGCACTATTTTGTTGTATGATGGTCTGTGCCTGACGACTACTGTCGCCGTACCGTACCGGAACACGAACTAGAGTGTCGTTTTTGCCTTCTTCGTTGCGACCGTATTCCACTTGAAAGTTTGAAAAAATTCTGGCAAACTGTAATAAAAACCTCCTGATCTGACCATCAAAAAAGTACTGAATCATAATTACCCCTTGTTATGTATTATTTAGTAATTATATGAGTTGGGATAAATATTTGTATGACAAGCAAATGCGAAACCGATTACTCTGGACCAGCTCCAAAGTCTATAAATTCAACTTATCCAGATCACACATACGATAATATTGTATGTTTAGTAAACGGCGAGTTCAAACGGATAATACAGGATAGATATTTGCGTAAGTTTGGGTATACTAAACAATCCTATTTGCAAAAATATCCAGGCGCCCCTATTAAGTCGCAAGCCGCAACTGATAGTTATCGCAATGCCGCATTAAATGATGGTGGCCGCAGATCGGCAAACTTAACTAATCTAAATTTAACTAACGCTGATTTTCAATATAAACGTAAAAAAAAGCATAACGAGTTTCTACAATCTGATCGCAGTATAAATTACAGGGAAGCAAGCAGGCAACGGGCAAAGGAACAACATATAAACGGCCAAGCAAAATATGTCCAAAAATATTTTGCTACCAAGTATCAAGGATCCAGCGATCAAAAAGGTCGGAGTGAACGGATGAAAGGTAAAAATAATATTATTCATTTACCGGGAGTTGTTGAAAAAGGAAAAGAAACATATATTAACAACCATAATTCTGGGTATCATGCCACAATAAAACAACAGTTCAAAAATTACAACTTGCGATATCAAAGTAGTTATGAGTACCACTTTCTCGAATATTGCGAAGCTCGAGGGTGCATACATCTAGTATCCAACCCAAACGCATTGCGTGATAGTATCTACCCTCGCCGTTATTATTTGCCAGATTATATTTTAGATAACAAATATATTGTTGAAATAAAATCATGGTATATTGAAGCAAAACAGATGGCGATAAATCCTAACGTAATTATTGAAAAACAAGAGTTAGTAGAACGACTGGGATACAAGTGGCTATACATCTTAGACAAAAACTATGCAAAATTGGATTTATTAATTTAGTATAGTTTTATCGTCCTGGTGGTCTTGGGTTGGGCGGTGTGATGTTACCACCTTGATCACCGTTGTCGGCCAGTGGTCTAAGTATCTGGCTGAGACTTTGACGACTTGGTATGTTACCCATGTCAGTCGTTGGTACAGTGTATGTATTGTTCACAAAGCTGTTGCGTTGAGTTTCTGAGGCCGGCGCAAGATCAAGATCGGTACGAACAGCATCTTCTATCGCAACCCATCTAGCGCCGTCATAACGGAACAGCCGATTTGGAAAATAATCTAAACGCAACGCATAAGCACCACTAACCGGGTTAGGGGGAAAACTAACCCCGGGTACAACTGGTAATCCGTTTGGTGGCAACAGGTATCCAGTCTCAGGATCGTACCCACCGGTCAAGTAGCCCAAGGTATAACCGTAACCAGTTGGAGTATCGCCAACGCCAGTCTGAGTGCTACTAGCCAAACTATTTCCATCGCTAGCCAAAAGACCATCGCCACTAGGTTCTCCTAATCCGGAGGTTGGTAGTATGTAAAATTTTGTAGTATCGTAACCACTAAATGGCACATCTACCTGAGCTTGTGCCAGTAGGGCATCGTTAATTTGTAAGTCCTTGGGACGAGTACTCATGCGATCGCCCACTGTGGCAGGATTATCAATAGGAGTCCAGTAGGCGGTATCGGTTATGGGTGTACCAGGTGGCACTGGTCCCTTGGCCTGATAGTAGGTTGTACCATCCAACACAGTTGTTCCTCCTGGATAAAAGTTTCCTGGATCCCATATATTGTCAGGCATAAAAGGTTTATTTACAATCTGTTGAAACTCTTGAGCATTGACCATTGGAGTGGCTTTCACACGCCATAGGTGTGGCAACCAAGTTTGACTGAATCCTTCTGATGCATAGGCAGCATCCTGTATTACATAGTACTTGGGTAAGGGCAAGGGTATGGTTGGATCTAACGGATAGTAATCTTTGAGATTGGGTAACTCTAACACATCACCCGACATGAGTTTGCGACCAAATGTGTCAATCATTTTATTATAGGCAAATGTGATAAACAATGTGTCATTGTTTAGGAACAGGCCAAACTGTGTGAGATCAAAGTCAATGTCCTGCTGGCGATACACACCGCGCATGATATATACATCAGGATCATAGGCTCTATCTCTGTTTTCCAACAACAGCAAATCCTCAATGTATAAAGGATTAGTGCTGTCATACACCGGTAATGTGGCATCGTTATTGCCGGGATTTGGCGAAGTATCTACAATGGGACCAAGATATTTGTGTATCAGCACGTCGGCGCCTCCCACAGTATACATTTCGGTTATTGTGCGATCAAAAAATTGATAATCGGCCGTTCTGTTCGGCCTATACATGGAAAGTCTTGGCATAGTGTACTATTTAGCGGATTTCAATGTCTTGCAGTTATCCCCGTGCCACCTTTTGTAATTAGTGCCACCTTTGCCGGTATTATTACAATGTGGACAAACCCATTTTACAAGCGATGTATGCGTACCACGATTTATTGAATCTTGCGCCAATGTATTGCCTAATAAATGATGGGTTCCTGCTTCTCTACGGCGTTTATTGCTTTCTCTTTGTATAGCACCACCTAACATATGATGCGTACCTTCTTTCAAACGTTTGAGCTGAACGTTGCGTTGAAACCCTTCTCTTAAAAATGGATGATCACCTCTGGCTAACCTGGCTTGAGAGTGTTTACTTGCTAATTCTGATTTTTCTTGAGGAGATATGCCCATACGTTTTGACATTATTAAACACGCACCATAATCACCTTGAGAATAATGTATAGCGTAATGTTCTTCTATAGTCACTAGTTTAAGATTATTAATATCGTTATTTTCATGATTGCCATCTATATGGTGAACTTCATAGCTACGGTCGCTGGCATCCTTAGGAATTTCACCAAAATGTTTTTTGTATATAACTCGCGGGTATACTCTTTTACGCATACGAGTATTTATAATAATATGATTGATATAGTAACTAATCTAATCAAAAACTCAAAACAGGATAAAATACTATATGGACGAATTACTAGAACGGGTTGAACAAGCTGAACACCAGATCGCCGCTGTACGCAACAAAACAGCCCGTAGAGATCTGATCAAAATGCTCAAGCCCATAGATTCTGCCCTGAATAGCATGAGCAAAGAAAGCGTAGAATGTCGTAGATTGCATCGCCCAACTGCCCGGTATCAACAATTAGAGCAAGAAGCCCGAGAGTTAATGAGCCATTTAGAAAAATATCTGGTATTTGCCTGTTTATTAGGTGGTTGACCAAAAATGCTCATAGTGCTACAATAAACAATAAAATTCTCAAGGACACCGCATGGTCAAAACTAAAAAAATCACCCCGGAAGTTAAATCATTAAATCCACGAAGTGCCGATGTAAAATACACTGGTTCAGAACCTGCGTGGCGATTGGTCTTGACCGACGGAGATAGAACCAGCGCCATGCTGAAAGCCTTTGCCTGGTACAACTATCATTATAGTAAAAAAGACGCCAAGGACATGATTGCCCACTGGTTGGATCATAATGATCGTGTCAAGGATGCCCGACTGCTAAGAGGTATTCCTGACAGTCAAATCCGTAGTACCACAGCCTGGGTATGTCGTATGAATCTGGTTGGATTAGAACTAAGCGAACATGAACTCAGTGTAGTTGATTCTCAAATCGCCGACATGTTAAAAATCAAACAAGAAGTGATCAAGTCCGCAAGTGTAGAAGAAACTACTCAGGCCCGATTGACCATACAAGATCATTTACGAGAACGCATAAGTGAATGTGCCGCTGAATTAGAAGGCATGTTTGATGAGTTTTTAACACAGGGTGCTCGAATGTCAGCAGACTTCAAGCCCATAGCACAGATCCGCGGTATGAATGTAGCACCACAGATGATTGGCACCATTGCCACAGTGTGGAAAGAACGGCTGGCTGAATTTGAAGAAACTATCGAAGGTGGTGACGCGGATCTAGTGGAAGCATATGGTCATTTAAGCAAGATACAGTTGCGTAACTGTGTAAAATTCTGCGAAACTGTGATCAACGACTGTGCCAGTTATGTGCAGATTAAAAAAGTAGAACGTAAACCACGGGCTAAACGAGCAGTAAGCCCAGAAAAATTATCCAGTCGGTTTAAATATTTAAAAGAGTTTGCCGAGCTCAATCTGGTATCAGCTGGACCAGCTAGCCTGGTCGATGCCTCAGAAGCCTGGCTGTACGATACTAAAAAGCGTAAACTGATACATGTCGTGGCTGACTCACACGTGGGCACATTTACCGTTAAGGGCAGTAGCATTGTGGCCTTTGATGCGGCAAACAGCTCGCAGAAAACACTTCGAAAGCCGGCTGAACAGATCAAGTCCATAACTTCGGTTGGCAAACCCGCGGCCCGCAAGGTGTACAAAGATATCAAAAGCACTGAAATTCGGTTCAACGGACGTGGCAACGAACACTTGATCATACTGCGAGCCTGGTAGTGCATTGATAAATACTTGTACTGGAGCGATCGTATGGCTATTCAATCAGAATCAAGTTTAGAAACACTGAAACAAGACTTATTTAAGTATGTACAGTATCAGCTGGGCAGTCAGATCATTGATCTTGAACTGGATGCTGAACACTACGAAGCAGCCTATAGAAACACAGTGGGAACCTATCGTCAGCGGGCACAAAACGCCTATGAAGAAAGTTACACTTTTATGGAGTTAGTGACCAACGTCAATATCTATGAATTGCCGCAGGAAGTATACAGTGTGCGTCAGATCTTTCGTAGAACATTTGGTGATAGCACTGGACCATTTGCTTCAAACTTTGATCCATTTAGTCAAGCGTCAATGAATGTTTATCTGATGAATTTCAACGTGGCAGGTGGACTTGCCACTTACGATTTTTACAGCCAATATGTGGAATTGGCTGGACGTATGTTTGGCGCCTACATGAACTACACATTTAATCCTGTTACTAAAAAACTACAGTTGATCCGTGATCCCAAAGGCACCGGCGAAAGTGTACTGCTTTGGACCTACAATTTCAAACCTGAATTCAACATGCTGAGTGATCCGCTAATCAGTCAGTGGATGCGTAACTACATGGTTGGAAACGCCAAACTCATAATTGGTGAAGCAAGAGAAAAGTTTGGCACTATTGCTGGTCCACAAGGTGGCGGTACCTTAAACGGCACAGCCATGAAAGCCGAAGGCCTGGCAATCATGCAACAGGGCCTGGAAGATCTCAAGAACTACGTAGATGGCAGTGCTCCTTTGAGCTGGGTTATTGGATAATTGGATAAATTGGTTAAATTGGTTAATTGGTTAAATTAAAATTGATGTCTTGACCTACATTTATCACCGTGGTGTAGCTGATAGTTGCCCGGGTCAAGAAATCTATTACAATGTGGGCATTCTTTCTTGACAACAGTCGGTCGTGTTCCAAAACCAAATTTCCATCCCAACGCAAGATAATGTAAACACTTGTTGGGGTCTAGGTATTTTCGATTAACAGGGATATTTGGGTTATAAATCCATTTTTTGCCAGTAAGTGCAACACTTATCGCTTTGGCTTTTTCGGGTCTACAAGCTGGCCTTGTATTAAACCCTGGAGTCCCAGTTTTGCTTTTTCTAGTAGCAGATTGTCTGGCCTTTTGTTCCTCAGGAACCGCCCGTCCTTTATTCCAAGTTTTTCCACCTTTTTTTGCAGCCGATATTTTTGCCTTCCACTCTGGGGTAAAATCATTGGCTGTTCGATTATTACGCATGACTTCTTTAATCGAATTATATGTTCTTGCTGTTACTTTGTATATAGATCGACGAGAACGGTGAGCTCGACACATCATCCATATTGCATAGATCATTTTTCTTCTATCTGATCCGATAGTCATTTTAGGTAAGAGTAAATGACATATAAAATGTTCTCTACCTGTCAGTTTAATTAGATTAATGTTATCGTTTTCGCCGCCCAAACTCCGGGGTATAATATGATGTTTTTCGACATAAATTGATGGATCCAAAATCCTTGACTGTGCTCGATGTATGATGTTATAATAGCATTTAGTATATTTGTTTTCGATAAACATAAGTTTTTCCTTATTGTATTATTTATTAAATTGAGTAAAAAAAAATGGATTGTATGATTGACATTGAAACTATTGGAGTAGCACCTGGCGCTACTATTTTAACTATTGCAGCACAATCATTTGACCCTTTGGGAACAGGGTATTATAATAAGCAATATTATGCTCGTATAACATTAGAGTCGCAGGAAAATCGAACAATAGATCAATCTACAATAGACTGGTGGGCAACTCAACCCGAGGCCCAAGCAGAAGCCTTTTGCGAAGAAGGACGTATCGATCTAGATCAAGCACTTGATAGTCTAGGTAAACTTATATGGCATAGTAATTTTATATGGTGTCAGGGTCCAACATTTGATTGTACTATTCTTGAGCATGCCTATAAAAGTTATAACAAGCCAATTCCGTGGCAATACTACAAAGTGCGAGACAGCAGAACAGTGTTCAGCCTATGGCCTGGCTTGCCCAAACCGCCCGTCAGCCACCATGCTCTAGAAGATTGCCGTAGGCAAATTGCGTTACTACAGACAACTTTAAAACATTTCAACATAAAGGAATTGGCATGATCATTGGGTTAGTTGGGTTCCAGGGTGCTGGCAAAGACACCATAGCAGATTATCTAGTAAACATACACGAATTCAAACGTGAAAGTTTTGCCAACACACTTAAAGATGCTGTGGCCCATATTTTTGGTTGGGATCGTGAATTGCTAGAAGGGCGTACACGACAAAGTCGTGCCTGGAGAGAACAACGCGATGAATGGTGGAGCAATCGTTTGGGCCGAGAGATAACACCCAGATGGGTCTTACAATACTGGGGCACCGAAGTTGCACGTCGCGGCTTCCATGACGATATCTGGATTGCCAGCCTGGAAAACAAACTGCGTACCATAACCGATGATGTGGTCATAAGCGACTGTAGATTTCCTAATGAAATTTCTGCCATCAAATCAGCTGGTGGACGAGTGATACGTGTTGTGCGTGGACCCGAGCCTGAATGGTATCCGTTTGCTCTAGCTGTCAACCAAGGCGAAAAAAATATCACCCGGAGTCGGGCAAAGATGCAACTGGAAAAATTTGCAATACATGCCAGCGAAACTGCTTGGATTGGCACCGAGTTTGATGCTGTAGTGGAAAACAACTCCAGCCTGGACGACTTATACAGACAAATCACCGGTCTGGTTCAAGATCTCCCGCCCGCCAGGGCAAGTTAGATCGAGCAACTTCTATCACACAATTTTGGCATATGGTTCGTAAGTTACGAACGCCCACATTGTTCATATCTCCATCAATATGATAAACCAGCAACTGTGCTGAATATTTAGACCTAAACCCACAGCGTTCGCAAGTGGGTTTTTTCTTATAGCCTGCTGTTTGCCATCTGGCAACTGGTGATTTAACTCGCTGATTTTTTTTAATACAGGATTCACAACGACCTCGATAGTACACCTGCTGGCCGCGATAGTAATTTACGGCACACAATCTTTGTTTACACACAGGACATAAGGGTCTTGACATCTTGTATTTACATTGAACCTTTCCAAAGGGCGCTCAACCACCAGTCTTTTTGTCTTTGGCCATAAATATCATTACTAGAAAAAAGGATTTCTGATATGGCCTTATTATCCCCAGGTGTACAAGTTAGCATAATTGATCAAAGCAATTATATTCCAGCCGCTACTAACTCGGTTCCGTATATTTTATTGGCAACAGCCCAGAACAAAGTTTCCGGTGCTGGAGTTGGTGTTGCGTCAGGCACACTAGCTGCTAATGCAAACAAAACTTATTTAATGACAAGTCAACGAGACTTGCTCAACACCTTTGGTGTTCCGTTCTTTTACAATACCACAGCTGGTACTCCTATCAACGGATACGAGCTTAACGAATATGGTTTATTGGCCGCTTACAGCGCATTGGGTGTAACCAACCAATGTTATGTACAACGTGTCAACATTGACTTGGCTGCACTCACAGCCAGTTTAACCAGACCAACTGGTAATCCAAACAACAATACCTACTGGTTAGATACTTCTACTAGTGCTTGGGGTATTTTTGAGTGGAACTCAACCACCGGTGCATTCTCTAATAAAATTCCCAGCGTGATTACCAGCACAGCCAATTTGGTCACCAACTCAACTGCTCCTTTGTCCAGCTACGGCAGCATTGGCGATTACACTGTGGTTTCTGCAGGAACACAACCAGCAAGTGTGGCTGGTGCATTACAAAATCCTGAATACTACAAACGCGGTGGTCCAACCAGTACACAAACCAGTTCGACACACATGAGTAATTTATACAATAGTTGGGCATCGGTTGGTAGTGATGATTGGAAAACTGCATGGCCTTCTATCAGTGGCACACAGGCTCCTGCTAATTTGACTGCTAACACTAACATTGTGATTAACAATACCTACACCATTACTGTACCTGCTGTTCCAAATAACACTGTAGCAAACCTATCTAATCAGATCAATGCAACCACTGGTGGTGCAGGCAATGTGGGCAATGTATATTCTAGTATAATTGGTGGCGCATTGTTTATCTATGCTGACAGTACCTCCACCGGATTCAACGGCGCAATCACAGCAGGATCCGCCAACATTTCAGCTGGCACAGCCACATTGACATTTACCAATTCTGGAAATGCAGTACCAACTCCATATCCTGTAGGTAGCACTATCACTGTTGCAGGTACTGCAAGCAATAACTATAACGGTACTTACGATGTCGTTGCTAGTAGCAACACTTCGGTTACCTTTAGTTTTGCTGGTGCAAATTTAGCCACCGGTACAGGTAAAATTACTTGGCCAGACAGTGTCAGCATCAGTGGAACAGCATTGACCACGTTGGGTATCACTGCTGGCGCATATTCAACCCCACAGTACTTGGCCAGCAACAGCTATCAAAATCCACGTTGGTCCAGTAGCAGTGCCACGGCGGCACCGACTGGTTCTATATGGCAAAAAACCAACAATGTAAACTTGGGTACCAATTTGGTAGTTAAAAAATACAGCTCGACCTTGGGTGCATTCGTTCAACAAAATTGCCCTGTGTATGCCAACGATGCTGCAGCTTTGTATGCTTTAGATCCTGCAGGCGGCGGCACCAATATTGCCGCAGGCGCAACTTATGCTCAAGTTGATGCCTACGGCAACGGTACGGGCACATTCATGATCTGGGAAAGATACACAACTGGAGCTACCAATGTGACTGGTTATGCAGTTCCATCATCTTTTGTTAGTGGTAACTCATTTACGATTTCGGCCACACAAGCCGGCAGTGCTGGTCTCAACACAGCGACCGCTACTCTAGAAGGAACCACAGTGGACTACTTTATTTCTGCTGTGTCAGCAGCCGGTGTACCTTATGTAAGTGCTACCATAGACAGTTCAGGTTACGTGGTATTTTCACACAGCCAAGGTGGCGATATCTATCTCACACCGATCACAGGAAACCCAATCGGTGAAGCTGGTTTTGCGACCGGTCACGGCATCGTGGGATTGACTGCTCAAAACATCACCGGAGACACTTTGGTGCTCAGTAACTGGGTCAGCTATCCAACATTCACTTATACCGCAAGCAGTGTTGCTCCAGATCAAAATCCTTTGAATGGTACTTATTGGTACTATAGCGACACTACACAAGTGGATATCATGATCCAAAACAACGGACAGTGGGTGGGTTATCAGACCGTCAACAGCGATTTCCGCGGTTACGATCTCAGCCAAACCAATGCCAGCGGACCACAAGTCAGTGTAACAGCACCAACCACACAAAACGATACAGCACAGAGCCCGTTGGTGTATGGAGACCTTTGGATCGACACCAGCAATCTTGAATTGTATCCGGTGATCAATCGTTGGGAAAGTGTAAACGGTCAAGACCAGTGGGTACAGATTGACAACAGCAATCAAACCACTTCGAGTGGTGTGTTATTTGCTGATGCACGGTGGGCACCAAATGGCACTACAGATCCTGTAGCCGATCCACTGCCAACAATCACCAGTTTGTTGACCAGCAGTTATCTTGACCTGGATGCACCTAGTCCAACATTATATCCAGATGGTATCCTGTTATGGAACACACGTCGTTCAGGATTCAATGTCAAAACATTTGAGTCAAACTACTTTAACACCACCACTTATCCAGCTTATGCTTGGAATGCTTACACCACTTACAGCATTGGCAATCTTGTGATCCACGGCGATGTTGAGTATATCTGTTTAACAGCCAACACCAATCAAACTCCTGGGACTAACGCTTATTGGACACCACTCACAGTGACCAGCACTTGGTTAACAGCCAGCGGTAACAGACCCGATGGCAGCGCCTACATGGGCCGTCAAGCACAGCGAGCCATTATTGTAAATGCATTAAAGAGCGGTATTGACAGCAACACCACCATCAGAGAAGAACAAAATCAGTTCAACCTGTTGGCCTGTCCACAGTATCCAGAGTTGGCTCCTAACTTGGCCCTACTCAATGCAGATCGTGGACAAACCGGATTTGTAGTTGTTGATACTCCGTTGAGATTGACTCCAGACGAAATTGTAACTTGGGCCACCAACAACAATGGCCTAGGCGTGGCCACTGCCGATGGTAATCTTGATAGTGGCGATGCTTATGCTGGCGCATTCTATCCAAGTTGTACCACTAATGATTTAAGTGGTAACTTAGTAGTAACAGCACCAAGTCACATGATGATACGTACTATTATTCGCAGTGATGAAGTAAGTTATCCATGGTTGGCACCGGCTGGTACACGACGTGGTGTAGTGGACAATGCTACACAGATTGGCTATATCATGGCACAAACTGGTGAGTTTACACCTTTGGGTGTAAGTCAAGGTCTACGTGATGTGTTGTATCAAAACGATATCAATCCAATTACCTTTATACCTGGCATTGGTATTACCAACTTTGGTAACCATACCTTACAAGGTACAACCACAGCACTGGATCGTATCAACGTTGCTAGATTGGTAGCTTACCTACGTGCCAGATTGTCTGCAATTGGTAAAACTTACCTGTTTGAACCAAACGATACTATCACACGTAATCAAATTACCAACAGCATCACTAACTTGATGATTGATCTAGTGGCCAAACGTGGTATCTATGACTACCTGGTTGTTTGCGATCTTTCAAATAATACACCGGCTAGAATTGATGCCAACGAATTATGGGTTGACATAGCAATTGAACCAGTTAAAGCTGTTGAGTTTATATACATACCAGTACGTATACAGAACACAGGAACAATTCAGGCACAGGCATTAGCATAATGAATCAGGACAAAATGGCTATAATTTTGTCCCGGCTCAGTGCCATAAATAAAAGTACATTAGGAGATTAAACGAAAATGGCTACATCATCATTAACAAAAATGACCGTGCCCCTGGCAAGCGATCAAAGCACCAGCAACCAAGGCTTGTTGATGCCAAAACTGAAGTATCGCTTTAGAGTGAGTTTTCAGAACTTTGGAGTATCAACACCGGTAACAGAATTAACCAAACAGGTCGTGGATTTCACACGTCCAAATGTGACCTTTGACAATATTGATCTTCCTATCTACAACAGCACAATTAAATTGGCAGGTAAGTATACCTGGGCCGATATTACCTGCAATCTACGTGATGATGCAGCTGGAAACGTCAGCAGATTGGTTGGCGAACAGTTACAGAAACAGCTAGACTTTGCAGAAATGAGCAGTGCTAGTTCGGGTATCGACTACAAGTTTACCACAGTATTTGAAGTGTTGGATGGTGGTAACGGCGCTAATACTCCGGTTGCACTTGAAACTTGGGAAATTTATGGTTGCTACCTACAAGGTGTCAACTATGGTGATGCTAACTATGGTGAAAATACAGCTATGCAAATTGCATTGACCATAAGATTTGACAATGCCTTACAATCTCCACCGGGATCTGGAGTCGGTGCAATAGTTGGTAGAACGTTAGGTGATGTGGCCACTGGTGTTGGTACAGCACAATAACTGATCGTCCGCTATGACCAATTTGGCCTCATTCGGCGATAACATACTCCAGGGATTTTTTGGTACCGCGGGTCTTAAAGATTACAGCCACGCCAGTAAGACTTTTAGGACCAACAACTACCAGCTTACTCCTAGAACCAAATATCTATTCCACTGCTATTTCAATGTCAACATAGGCGAAATTCCTGCACTACAAGGTCAATTTCAAAACAGCGATATCAGTAGTATAGGTCTCATGGTCAAAACTGCAGATTTACCCAGTTTTCAAATTACCAACGAAACACTAAATCAATACAATCGTAAACGTGTTGTACAAACCAAGATCAACTATCAACCAGTCACTATTACTTTACACGATGATCAAAGCGATCTCATAAGAAACCTTTGGTACAACTACTACACCTACTACTACAAAGATCCCACATATGGCTATGAAAACGTGCCCAATCAAAGCGGAAGTATGGGCAAGTCAGCAACATTACAAAATGGATTTGGTTACAACACAGCCGACACCTACAGTACCAGACAAAATACCGACTGGGGCTACATTGGCGAAGGCTACACTGACAGCAGTCCTGGAACAGCTTCGGGAAATAATAATGGCAAGCCTAGATTTTTCAACGATATAACCATATACGGCTTGGCACAAAAAAGATTTGCCAGTTATATTTTGATCAACCCCATCATCACTGATTGGAAAAGTGATCAGTATGATTACAGTCAAGGTGCAGGTACCATGGCACATACCCTGACCATTGCCTACGAAACAGTCAAGTACAACCGCGGGGTCATAGGCGGTGCTGCTCCAAGCACCAGTGTGGTCGGCTTTGCTGATCCGGCACACTACGATACAACCAAGAGCAAGTTATCAAGACCGGGCGGAACAGCCACAGTGTTTGGACAAGGTGGCATCATTGATGCTGTCAGCGGCGCCACTGCTGATCTACAGGCCCTGGCATCAGGGCAGGGCGGCCTACAAAATGTATTGGGTGCTGTGCAAACTGCTGGCACTGCTTACAACACATTCAAAAACGTGAATCTTGCACAGGTGGCCGGACAAGAATTAAAAACCGTTGGCACCAGTGTGCTACAACAAGGCCTAGCCGGCAGCGTGCGCCAGGCCATCAATGCTGGCAACGGACAATTTTTTCCAGACGCAAAACTAAATCCACAAACTGGACAACCTGTAAATAATCGCCTGACCACTGGCACTACCCTTGCACAACAACTGGGATTTTGATCCATGACAACAGTAAACTACGCTAACCCCAAAACAGATACCACAGTAAAAATATTTGATCGATTCTACGATTATGAAACTTCGGTACCAGTTGACACCTATGATGTGGTAAACAGTTATTTTCGCAGTGTGTTTGGCACTGGTGAAGCAGCCGACAATTTTACTGTTAGTTTATTTAGAACAGCAGAGCTGAGTGGAACACCAGTATTGACTTTGCTCGGCGAAATACGTGGCCAAACAGGCCCTGATTTAACCCTGAGTCTGGCCTATTATCTCAACGCCACTCGCAGTACCAGCACATTGCTAGGATTAAATCTAGCCACACAACCCAATTTTTATGTGGCACACAACATACGCAGTTGACTTAGTCAGAAAAGTTAGTTCCTATATAAATAATATTGATGATTCAATGCCAACTATGTCAGACTAATTGTAAATCTTGGGGATCCTTATCAAAACATTTGAGAGATCGCCACCTAGATTATAATTCAAAAAAATACTATGATGATTTTTTACTAGTAGACAAACCTGTTTGTAAAATTTGTAGCACTCCAACCACCTTTCAAAATATCAATATTGGATATAGTTATACTTGTTCGCATATATGTTCTGGAAAATATCATAGGCAAAATTTGTCTGCAAACGTTAGCAAGCATGATAAGTTTAGAAAAAAAGTATCCGAGAATCAAAAAAATATATGGCAAACTCGTAAAAAAAATGGAACTGCTGCAATTATACATAAAAAAGTTGGTAATACCATAAAAGAATTAAATTCTCAAATGTCGTCAGATGAACTTAAAGAAAAATACGGATGGCTGAATAAGTTATCTACTGAGGATAAAACTTATTGGATTAATACTGTTATGCTAAAGACAGGAATGCATAATTGGTGGAATATTACTAGCGAGATAGAAATTGATAAGGTTGTAACCAAAAGAAATGCATCTAAGTTGGGTATATCTGTTGCAGAGTATGCGACAAGGTTTGATGATATAGCAAGCAAAGAACAATATTACTATAAGGTATGGTATTTGACAGAACAAACTTATAAAAAATATAAAAATGAAATTGACCCCCACAATTTACGAAGTCCTAAGTATCACCTAGATCACAAATATAGTGTTATTCGAGGATTTCATAATAGTATTGATCCAGAAATTATTGCATCTAAATTTAATTTAGAAATGCTAACAAGATCAAATAATAGTAGAAAAAGTGGAAAATGTTCATTACGTATTGATATATTACAGGAAATGTACTATGCCCAATTTCTCTAGAGGAAAATTTGTAGTTACAAATCCTCAAAAATATGTAGGAAAAGGAGAGCCAACTTGGAGAAGTAGTTGGGAATGGGCCTTTATGAATTTCTGTGACAACAATGACAACATAATACAGTGGGCCAGCGAACCTGTGAGAATACCCTATCGTCATCCACTTACTGGCAAAATGACTACCTATGTACCAGACTTTATTGTGACCTATCGTGGCCCCAATAACACCACCAGAGCCGAATTGATTGAAATTAAACCAAAAAGCCAGAGTGTTATTGAAGAGAAGCAAAGTCAGCGTGATCGTGCCCAAGTAGCCATCAATTATGCCAAATGGGATCAAGCGACCAAATGGGCAAGGGCAAACGGATTAACTTTCCGGGTGATTACCGAATCCGACATTTTCAGGAATGGCGGTAAAAAACGCGGTAAATAGGTGTATGACAAAACGCCTTGAAGAATTATTTCAGTTCGATCAACTTGAACCCATTAACGAAACTGACACTCCACCACTCTCGGTAGAACAAACTCGGGCTGCCATTGTGGCCATCGACACAAACATAGACAAAATTGATTCAGCATTGCCGGCCGTGCGTGATCTTGACACCAGTGATCAAGAGCTAGATGAACTAGCCGACCTGGCCAAACAAAGCTATCAAGATCTAAGTGATCTTGGCATGCAGGTAGAATCCAGATTTGCCGCCGAATTGTTTGCTGTAGCTGGCACCATGTTGGGACATGCTCTTACAGCCAAGACCACCAAGATGAACAAAAAACTAAAAATGATTGATCTACAACTGAAAAAACTTCGTCTAGATCAACAAACACCCCAAGATGAACACATGCCCACAGCCGAAGGGCATATATTAAGCCGTAATGATTTGCTAGAACGTTTGGTTGGCTCTAGAGATCAAAAAGACAAAAGTTCATAAATATCATATAGGGAAAGAACGCATGAAAAAATTTCAAGAATACCTCGCTGAATCAGAAAGAACCTACAACTACAGAATTAAAATTGTGGGTGACACTCCTAGTGGATTTATAAAAGATCTCGAAGAGAAACTCAAACAATTTGATATTGTCAAAATCTCAGGTGTAAAAACCACACCTGTACAGGCCAAGCCTGCAGATTTTCCTGCGTTTGCTAATGATCGTGTAAGCCACATGGATGTTGAATTTCGTTATCCAGCCATTGAGCCACAGATTCAACAAATAGCTCAGTTGTTGATGTTTGATCCCAATAGAATCAGAATGCTCACTGTTCCATACGAGGACAGTGTAGATCAAGAGCGTGCAGAAGTTGAAGCTCAAAATAAAAATTTATTGACAGACACAGATTTTCCTGCACCTAATAAACAACAAAAGGCCTTGTACAAAGACTACAGCACTGAGTATAACAATCATGCTGTGCTTAAGAATGCCTATCGCAGTGACTTTACTGTGGCTGGCGGCAAGACAGCGCCTGCAACGACAACAAACGATTTGCCAATGGGTAAAAACAGTCCAATGAGCAAGATCAAGTTGCCACCCAAGCCAGCAACTGGCAACAAACCAAGAGGATAAACCATGGATAATTTTTTTCACAACTTAAACAAAAAGATGGCCGATTTGGCCCAACGTCAAGATCTAGCCGAGAGTGCCGTCACTGAACGTGACCAGGGCAAACACAACAATGCTACCACAGGTTTCAAGGCTCTTGCTAAAAAAGCTGGCAAGGAATATGGCAGCAAAGCCGCTGGTGAACGTGTGGCTGGAGCGCAATTCCAAAAAATGAAACGGGCTGGCAAGCTGGAGGAAGGACAGTGTTCCTCCTGCGATTGCTCACCGTGCGAGTGTGACAGCATGGGCGAAAGTGCTTTTCAAGCTGCGATTGGTAAAAAGAAATATGGCGATGCTGGCATGAAAGCCTTGCAGAAAGCCGGACGTAATCATGCCAGCAACACGACTATGAACAACATCCGTAACAGATATGACAAGTATGACGAAGCTGACAACATGAGTCTTGAAGAAGCTGATATGGAAGAAAATAATGAATTTGGTGGGGCACGACAAGCCGCTATCAAGGCCGGCCGGCCTACATTTACGGTAAACAATAAGACTTATCGAGTCAGTGGTGATACTTCAGATGAAAAACAAATGGAAGAAGGTGCTTTCAAAGAACTTGATATTGATCGCCAAGAACAAGAAATGAAAAAATCACGGCACAATCCAGGTAACAGTCCACTAAGACAAGTTCCTGGCGTGCAAAATCTCAAACCAAAGTCTAAAGAACATCCACTAAAAAATGTTGCCCGAGGCCTCCGGGCATTTGTTAAAGGTGAACCTGAGCCAATGGACGAAGTAAAAAAAGCCAAACCAGATTATCCAGATATTGATCACGATGGCAATCGCAAAGAATCAATGAAGAAAGCTGCCGCTGATAAAACTCGCAGCACTGGTACAGCATTTGATCCAGAAGCACGTAAAAAATCCAAAACTGATCAAGAAGGCACTGGCAACTTTGACAAGAAAAAAGTCAGTACTGGTACAGTATACACTCGTCGTCACAAAGAAGACGAAGAAGGTGAAGTCACAAGCAATGAACCCAAGCGCAAAGGTCGTCCCAAAGGTCCTGTAAAAGGTCCTGAGCGTGTGACAGCCAAGAGCTACAAGTACAAACAAGGTCGCCCGGTCAAAGAAAATGAAATTAGCATCATGAATCGTGGCGAATATGATCAAGAAGGCGACGAAGTCAAAGGCGACATGCACACTGTGATTCGTCATGCTCAAGAACTTGAAAAGCATTTAAGAGATGGCGAAAACTTGCCAACTTGGGTGATTGAAAAAGTAGGTCAGATCAAAGGCATGATGACCAGTATTAGCGACTACATGATGTCACAGCACGAACGCGGTGCCGAACAAGCCACGGGCCAAGAAGGTATACGTATTGCTGAAAAAGCAGTCAGTGTCAAGCAACGCAGAGCAGCTGGCATAGCACATGCCGCACAAAAAGGTGAAATACCCAAGAGCAAATTGCGTGGCGCTTCAAAAGCCATGGCCAAGATGCCAGAAAAAGAATTAGATAAATTTGCGTCTACCAAAGAAAAAGGTCTACCTAAAAAAGTTAAAGAAACTACCACAGCAGGTAGTGTAGCCACCGGTGGCGAAGCTCCTAAATCAACCAAAGGCATGTCGTTTGGTAAAGGTGTTTATGAAGGTGCGGTCAACGAAAGTTACGAACGTAAATTACATGCTGTACTCAACGAAGGTATGAATGTCACTGTAAACATGAATGGTCAAGGTCAAAAATCAGTCAATGTAAGTGCTGATGGAGAAGATGCTGAAAAATTGGCTGAGATCCTAAAACTAGCCGGCCTGGGCAACAGTGATACCGGTGGATGTAGCTCATGTGGTCAATCACCATGCGGTTGCGAAACTGTAGACGAAGCCTACGGTGATACTACTGCTACCAAGAACAGTCCAGATTGGCCCACTGACACAGAAACTACAGATGACAATGATCCATACTTAAGAAGATTAAGTGGCGGTCTAAATGGCGCCAAATCAACTGGCCAAACCACCGTTCCTGTGGTTGCCAGTCAGTTACGCAGACAAGTGAGCATGGAAGAGAATGTTAAACTTGAGCGCAGTTTGTTCGACACATGGAAAACGTACAAAGGCCAATGAAAACTTTAAAAGACTATCTCTCAGAAAGTGAAACCTGGATGCATACTCCTGCAGAGGGAGATGATTTTGCCATTGAGTTAGCAGATGGAACCTTGGTGGAATCCTACATCATGGAAACAGCCGACGACTGTATCCTGTTGGATGCCACACCAGAGATTGTTGCTGTGCTGGAGTCCTGGAATCTGTTGAGTGATCAAGAATCTGATGATACAGTAATACTTGAAACCATGGGGTATGGTACCTTGGTTGGTGAGAATCGTGGTGGTAACTATGAACAAATGGGCTATAGAAAATCAACGTCAGATAAATTTGCTCTACTTGATAGATTTTTAGATGCGGTTATCTTAACTACTAACAATTTAAAAGAAGCTAAAAAAGAAGCCATAGAATGGGCCGAACACGACGATATTGAGACAGAAGTTGTTGATCAAGCGACTGGTCAAAGTATATTTTCTGTTGATGGGTATGCTGGAGCAGAAGAACACATGGACGAAGCCAAATACCACGGCCGTGAAGTTCCGCTAGGCAAGCCCATGGCGGGAGATGTAAAAAAATCAAAAGTGTATGTGAAAGATCCGTCGACTGGCAACATCAAAAAAGTAAACTTTGGTGATCCCAACATGCGTATCAAGAAAACCAGTCCTGCACATAGAAAAAGTTTTAGAGCACGTCATCACTGTGAGAACCCGGGCCCTAGAACAAAAGCGCGATACTGGTCGTGCCGTGCGTGGTAATTAAAAGGAAAATAAAATGAGTCAAGCAAATGTTGTACTAGGTAATATTGCCAATGCAGTTTGGTATACAGACCGAGCAGAAATTGTAACTGGAAATACAGTAGCTTCCTACAATGTGTATGTAGTCAACGTGGCTCAGCCCGTGACCCTGGGCGGATATGTAGTGAACGGCAGCCCAACATTGACTACCACTTACACTGGTGCTAACATCATCGGACGCTCAATCACCGGCACCGGCATAGCAGCCAACACCACTATATCAAGCCAGACTCAAAACAGCAATTCAGTCACTACTATTTTTACACTCAGCGCCAATGCCACAGCCAATACTGGTAATGCTTCAACCTATGCTAATTTCACAGCGACCGCGCCAGCTCCGGGCAATATCTACAGTGCAGCTCCTCAAGTGGCTGCAAGCTCGAGACAACAGATTTATGTTGGTGCTGGAAATTATCTCACAGTGACTGCCGCTGGTGGCGGAACAACCACAAGAGAAATAGGCACACAAAGTTCAGCCACTGTGACTTATGGAACAACAAGATAATGCGAGCTCAAGAGTTTATCGTTGAAGATCGCAAAGGCAAGATTCCTGGCGGGCACGACAATTCAATGCCAGGCGCACACATCATGCGCGACAATGGCGGATATGATCGTACCAATCATATGAATCGTATGATGATGGCTGCTGCAATGCACGATGGAAAAACAAAAAAAGCTATTCCACGAGATCAAATGGATCCAAACAGCTGGGTAGAAAAATACAACTCAGCACATCCTTACACCAAAGAAGAAGATAACATGATTGTGGGTGCCATGAAAACAATCGGCTCCGATGCTCATCATGTTGTTACAGATCATCGTAGTACAGAACATCCAGAAGTACATAAAGTAAGTCCGGTAAAAGGATTCAAAGGCTACGCAAGATGAGAGCTAGAGAGTTCGTCACTGAGGGCCGCGTTGGCAGTATTACTACTGATGTAGGTCGTGCTCTTCCTGGCGCATTTAAAATTCCAGCTCTTAAAAATCAAGACCCTTATTTACAATATCGATTTGGCGTGGCCATCGCTGGAGCCAAAGGTGCCAAACAACGTGCCCAAGATAATGTTCCCCCATTTGATGGCAAAGAATCGGTGTTTGGCGAAAACGAAATCGTAATAAGCTACGACCCGCATGTGGTTGATTATATACATGATGCGTTACGAGCCATGGGCATGCCCCCTAGTGATGCTATTCAAATTGGCTCTATGGCCAGCGAAGAAGCCACAGATGTAGATAAGCGTAGTCCGGTAACAGGATTCCAGGGTTACCCAAGGTAAATATAGCACAAGGAAAAGATTATGAGAATCGCTGACATATTACGCACATTAGCCAACAATTTAGAACACGCAGAAGGTGGTACTCCGGACCCTCGCATACAAAATCCTGGCGCACTTATTGATGTTGACGTTGTGGCCGACGGTGGTGTAGAAAAATCCAGCCCAAACGGTACAACAGCCTCAGGCAACGACAAAGAGCCAGAAGAATTGTTCCTTCCACCATTACAGCAAAAACAAGAATTACTTAAAAAAGCAGTGGGCGTAGAAAACGTTTACGACGACGGACGCCCGGGTGATGCCAGTGATGAAAACACAGAAGCACCTGATCCAGCACAACTGGATATACTAGACCAGATCAAACGTATGGCCGGTGTTCCTGTAGCCGCAATTCAAGAACTCAGCAACGACGACGTAGTCAACGATTAAGGGGCTCTGACATGAGCTTCATTCAAAATTTATTCACCAGCAGAGATAACAACGCTAATGCCGCTACCTATGTAGGTCAACAAGACCGCATTTGGTGGGATCCAGTAACCAACGCATTTTATGCCAGTAATGGCAACACCGCAGGTGGCGTTCCAATTGGAGTATCTGGTAATATTGCAGTTAATAATTTTACAGCCAACTCAGGAACAATTGATGGTAATTTGATTGTGGTTGGAAATATTTCGCCAGCTGGTTCAAATAAAATTGGCGGCATCTTTCCTGGACCCGGTGTAGTTATCGGTAATACTGGACAACTAACAATTGACTCCGCAAACTTGCCAGTATCATTTGGTGACTTTTATGCCAATAATAATGTTTTAAGCATCATCAATGTTGATGAAAACATGATTTTGTCAACTCAAGGCTCGGCAGAAGTTCAACTAGTAGGCAATATTGGTTTTTACAAGCCCGACGGTATTCCTCCTAATATCAGCAACAGATACGCTAGTTTTGGCGCCGACGGCATAGTTACAATTAAAGTAACCGCGGTAGGAACACAAGGCGCATTTAATATCATTGGATCAACTACCGGTAATGAAATCTCACCTGGACAAACTGGTGCAATGGTGCATGTGACAGGGCAACTGGCAGACCCATGTCGTGTATATTTTGACGGCAACGACAATTATGTTTCTCTAGTGGCTCGTCGCTGGAATGGCAATGTGGCAGTGCCTACACAGGTGCTAGCAGGTGAAGATGTGCTACGCATTAATTCCACTGCAACTACCGATGCCGGCCTAGGTAATGTGGGCATGGCCCAAATTCGCATGACAGCCCTGGAAAATCAAACCACCACAGCACAAGGCAGTTCAATAACATTTACAGTTACTCCTGTCGGTAGCCCAGCCAGTGCCCGTGTTGATGTGGCCAATGTTACTGTAGCCAATGGTGTATGGGCAACCAAATTTACCTCAAGTGGAACAGTCAGTGCCACCGGCAACATCACAGGTGGCAATGTTAGTGGAACTAATTTAACTGGAACATTACTAACAGCAAGTCAACCAAATATTACAGCAGTTGGCACCTTGTCTAGCCTAGGAGTTACAGCCAACATAACCGGCGGCAATATCCTAACAGCCGGCATAGTTAGTTCAACAGGCAATGCTACCTATGGTAATATTTTAACAGGTGGTATAATAAGTGCCACAGGCAATGCAAGTGCGGGCAACCTAAACATAGCCACTAGTGGAACTATAACAACTCCAAGAATAGTGTATAACGATGGCGGTATTAGAACACTCACTGGCAATACCGCAGTTACCTTAGATTTCGCTACAGACAGTATGGTAAGTTTGACCAACCCAACTAATACAGTTACCATTACACTTCAAAACTATGTTGCTGGTGCTATTGTTAAATTTATTTACTCTAGTGCCACGGCAAGAACTATCAACATGGGTGTTGCGGCCGCAGTAAATTCTACAACTGGGGCAACTAGTATTACTACCGGCGGCGGCGGCATAGGTGCCAACCAAAGTGTTATTCTAACCTACTATTGTGTAGGCGGCACAGCGGGCACTACCTATGTATCGGCTAGCTACACCTAACCACACTATAAATAATTTTAAAGGAAATAAAATGAAACAACTAATATTAGTATTACTTGCTACACCGTTAATTGCTCTAGCACAGATCAACGCCCAATGTCCTCAATTCACAGTGAACGGAACACCCGAATACCAAGCTGGTCCAGGCGATCAAGAAATTTGCCACATGAATTACGCTGTAATCCATCGCTGTAGTGTCAAGGCTCCAGTAGCAGTATTCGAGCATTTAACAGTGGCCGCAATGACCGGTCCTGCAAAAAGAAAAGATAACTTCCACCCAGACTTTAGTGTTACACCTGCTTGTTCAGCAAGCCTAGCCGACTATGCCGTCGTTGGCAAGACACACGATCGCGGACACATGGCTCCAGCAGGTAACAACACACAAAGCGATGCGATCATGAGCGAGAGTTTTAACTTGAGTAATATGGTTCCACAAGTGGCTAATAACAATCGTGGTATTTGGAAGCAGTTAGAAACATTTGAGCGTCAATGGGCCATGGCTCCGGGCACAGATTTTTACATTATTTCTGGTGGTATCTTTGATCCAGGACATCCTGTAATCGGCAACGGTCTGGGTATTCCAACCCGCTTGTACAAGATTGTGATTGAAAAGAACAGCCGTAAAGTCGAAGCATGGTTAATGCCAAACACAGCATTACCAGTAGCCGACTTGCCTAAATATCAAACCACAATGACTGTTATCGAACAGGCAACCGGAATGCAGTTTAATTTAGGCAAGTAATACCAATAGTCATAAATTACAGTATGAACACAACCTATTGTGCAACCCAACCCCTGGGTCAGCACAACCATCATTTCGACGATCTCAACACATGGCCTTAGACGAATCCAATCTAATCAAGGCGCCGTATCGTCGTCAGCACTGGTCTGATGCACAACTAGAAGAATTTATGCGGTGTGCCGATCCTGTGACCGGTCCAGAATATTTCATGGACAACTTTTTCCATATACAACATCCTACCAAGGGAAAAATGTTGTATCATCCATTTGACTATCAAAAAAGACTGATCCATACTTACCACAACTATAGATTCAGTATCAGCATGATGCCGCGACAAACTGGTAAAGCCCTAGATGTAAACACTCCTATACTGACACCAGATGGCTTTGTTAAACTTGGAAATATATCTGTGGGTGACACTATATATGGCCAAGACGGAAAACAAACACAAGTGGTCAATATCACAGATGAAATGACCAATCACTTGTGTTACAAAATAACTTTTGACAATGGAGACACTCTAATTGCAGACGCCGATCATCTGTGGCAACTGAGTTGCAGCAATTGGCGTGTTAGTCATAAAGTAATGACCACTGAACAAATAATTCCATATTTGGATAAATCAAACCGTCCATATATTGTTTTGCAAAATAGCCTGGACTGCGATGAAAAATCTCTACCCATTGACCCTTATTTGTATGGAGTATGGCTCGGAGATGGCGGAAAGAATGACAATCGAATCACATGCCATGTCGACGATTTGCAGAATTACATTGATCAAAACATACTAGACAAAGTTTGCAATTTTTCTTTAAAGTTTCCAACAATACGAGTATTCAATTCTAAATTAACAACTGCACAACTCCGACAGTTAAACTTATACAAAAACAAACATATTCGTTCCGAATACATAACAGCATCGTTTCAGCAGAGATTAAGTTTAGTGCAAGGTTTAATGGATACCGACGGATCTCTAGACAAACGCAATGGTCGTTGTGAATTTTATCAAAAAAATCAAGAATTAACTGATCAATTTAGAATCTTATTGAGTACGTTGGGTATCAAAAGCCGAAAATCATTTAAGATATTTAACGGCCAGACATACTACACAGTGTCATTTGTGACTGACTTATCGGTGTTTAGACTACCCAGAAAAAAACAAGCACAGGGAAAAATAAATCATCCCAAAAACAGAAGATTGTACATCAACAAAATAGAATTAGTGGAATCTAGGCCGGTCCGGTGCTTGCAAGTGAATAATCAAGACCACTTGTTTCTAGCAGGAACAAGTTTGATACCCACCCACAATTCAACATCGGCTGCTGGATACTTGCTGTGGATGGCCATGTTCCACCCAGATTCAACAATCTTAATTGCCGCACACAAATACACTGGCTCACAGGAGATCATGCAACGCATACGTTATGCCTATGAATTGTGCCCGGATCATATCCGAGCCGGGGTAACCAGTTACAACAAAGGTAACTTGGACTTTGAAAACGGAAGTAGAATAGTGTCAACCACAACAACGGAAAACACCGGACGTGGTATGAGTATATCTTTGCTGTATTGCCTTGATGGCGATACTACCTGGGTGCGAATTAGAAACAAGCACACACTGGTTGAAGAAGACATCACATTAAAAGACTTGTATGTAAAACTGTATGATCCTGCTAAAATTATCGTGTGACGAGTTTGCATTTGTATAAATACTTTATGAAATCAAAAATTCAAACATTCGTAAAAAGAAATCAAAAACGAAATGCATATCTATATGTTGACGGGTTGGTCCAAGGACACGACTACGTAATTTGCCCAATCAGCGGTGAACGATTGAGTATGATAAAAGACAATTACATTACCAATGTACTGGGCATGAGGGTCAAAGATTACCCGGATGTTCAACGAATCTGCAACAAACGAGTAGAAAATATCAAAAGTGGTCTACAACAGATTGATTCAAACACCGGGCTTACTCGATACGAACTTGGACAAACCAAAGCACGAAATATATTGGCTCAAGTGGACGAGTCCGGACAATCTGGATATGATCGCAAAGGTAAAAAAACTCGTGCCACACATCTTAGCCGTATAGATGAGCTTGGCAGAAATGGGTATAGAAGGCAGGCTGATTTTAGACTTACTACCGTCTTGCCAAATGGCTTAACCGTTGAGCAAAATGCACATAATAAGCAAAAAGAAACTCTTATCAAGAATAATAAAACAGGTTCTGGTGGTGCAAGTAAACTTTCCAAAAAAATATTAGCGCCGTTGATTGAACTATTAACTGATAACGATATTAAATTTTATTTTGATCAGAGTGAATTTGGGATTAAAGATCAAGAAAACGGAAATTATTATTTTTGGGATTTAACAGTGCCCAGTTTAAAACTAGCAGTCGAATATCAATCCCTGGCGTGGCATGCCGATCCTTGTTTGTCAGAGGACGAATGGAACAATTGGAAGACTCCTTGAGGAAAATTAAAAAAAGCTCACGAGGTCTTAACCTACGATTATAACAAAGCTAGATCATTATATAAATATCGAGGATTCGTAACTTATTATGTTTGGCAAAAAACTCAAAATCAAGATGTCAAGGACTTACTATGTTTGCTGAAAACACTGAATACGAAATCTTAACACCTGCAGGGTGGAAGGATTTTAGAGGTATAACCTCAGTTGATAAAAAAATAACTTACAAGTTAACTTTAGAAACCCTATCAACAGTCTCGGCAACCGCCGGGCATTTCTTTTTTATCAATAATAAAAAAATAAAATTACAGGAATTAAAAATTGGGGATTGTATAGATACTACCAATGGACCGGTTAAAATTATCAATATTGAAGAAAACCAATCGTCTACCGTATTTGATATAGTCGAAGTTGATGAAGAACTTCATAGATTTATTGTAAACTCTTGTTTTGTAACAAAAAATTGCGATGAATTCGCATTTGTGCGACCTACCATAGCCAAAGAATTCTGGACATCCATAAGCCCTACTTTATCCACTGGTGGTAAGGCAATTATTACCAGTACACCAAACAGTGACGAAGATCAGTTTGCCCTACTCTGGAAAGGAGCCAACCGGTGTGAAGATGCGTATGGCAACCCCACAGAAATGGGCGTGAACGGATTTAGAGCATATCGCAGTTACTGGAACGAACATCCAGATAGAGATGAACGTTGGGCCTCTGAACAACGAGCACAGCTGGGTGATGATCGTTTCCGTCGTGAAATGGGTTGCGAATTTATTTTAGCCGATGAATCTTTAATTGCTCCAGCCAAATTGATAGAACTAGTGGGAATTGAGCCAGTGAATAGAACAGGTCAAGTTCGGTGGTTTCAAACTCCAAGGGCTGGAAGAATATATGTGGTGGCCTTGGATCCCAGTCTTGGAACTGGCGGTGACAATGCTGCCATACAGGTATTTGAGGCTAACACCACAGAACAGATTGCTGAATGGAAACATAACAGGACCACAATTCCAGAACAGATTAAAATCCTAGCAGAGATATGTAAGTACATCAACTCTTTTGTAAAAGCTCCAGACAATATTTACTACAGTGTAGAAAATAATACCATTGGTGAGGCTGCTCTTATTTCTATTGAACAATACGGCGAAGAAAACATACAAGGATACTTTCTCAGCGAAAGCGGAAAAAATAACGGGAGAAGATATCGCAGAGGATTTAATACAACTACTAAAAGTAAAATCACAGCCTGCTCAAAATTAAAAACTCTCATTGAAAAAGATAAAATGAAAATACGATCGTCAGCACTCATTGGCGAATTAAAAACTTTTGTGGCACATGGTGTATCCTATGCAGCCAAACCTGGAGAAAATGATGATTTAGTAATGGCGACCATTTTGGCAGTATGTATGATGCAACTTTTACAAAATTACCACACAGAAATGGATACGCAAATGAGAGATCACGGAGATATTGTGATTCCACCAATGCCGTTCATATCAATGATGCACTAAATACAAGACCATGGCAAAAGAAACTACTGAAAAAAAACTTTACGATCTACTAGCAACTAGAGATTATGACAACTTCCAGGCCCTAGACAGTCGCACAGGAAAAACACCTGTTGACCCAGAAACTGGTGCACAAGACATCAGTCGGGCTGACATGTTTACCTTTGATTGGAGCAGTAGCCGTGGTAAAAATTACGGAACAGCAGTCATACTGCTTACTCCCGAACACGAACTAGAACTGTACTTTGGTGACAATCTAGGCAAAACCATAGAAGATCCTGCGGACAAAGACGAGTGGTTTGCGTTCATGGAACAGCTAAGACACTTTGCCACACGTACAAACTTCAACGGATTTAGACCCCTAAACATCAACCAATTACGACATAGCCTACAAGGACAGGCTGCCATCCGAGAAGGCTTGTTTGAAAGCTGGCAAGGTCGTCGAAACATGAGCTGGAGTGCCGGTCCTACCGAAGCTAGACTCATGATCCGGCACAAACGCAATCTTGACGAAGGAGATGCACGACATCTCTACATTGAAAGTTTGTTTATTGAAACTGTAGAAGGTGAGCGTTACAAATTACCATTTGCCAAATTAGCTGGTGGCCGTGCCATGCTAGAACATGTGCGCCAAGGTGGTAGACCTTACGACATTCGTGGGCAACACATTGTGGACATAGTAGAAGAACTCAATGTACTGGGTCGCTTTGAACGTAGCGTGTCCCGTGAAACCATCTTGGAAGGCGATACAGCTCAGTTAGTAACAGAAGCTGCTGTGTATCGTAAAACTCTAAAAGAAAATCTCAAAAAACTGGGTACAGGACGTGGATACGCAGAATATTTTGAATCATGGAATCCAGTGGATCTCTCTGAACAGGATGTGGTGATTGAAAGTTTAAAACACATGTTTGTCAAACAGACATTAGATGCAAGAATTGAGCAGGCACTACCTTTGCTGGCTCGCATACAACAACAAGGAAACGCTATGAAAGAAGCCACGATATTTGAAGCCTGGGCCAATCGCCTGGTAGAAGGAACCTGGAGCACTCCAGATACTCCTGAAGCACAACAAAAACTACTAGACTTTATGAGTCGGGAACAACCGGTTGGTGCTGATGCCACTGATGCCACAGGGCAACTGTATGATTTGCTGGGCGACGACAAACTGTTTGATCAGTTGGCGGTTTTGGCCGAATCGGATCCTAACGCTGACTGCCGTCAACTGGTGCGGGATCGCATGCAAGAACTCAGCGACAATCCTGATGTACGTGAGGTGCTTGAAAAATTAAACATTGATGCTGACGTCACAATGAATCCGCCAGAAAGTTTACCAGCTGACCTGGATGATGAACAAGAACAAGATGTAGCAGAAGGAGACGTAGAAGATTTCTTAAATGCCGGTGGTAAAATCACTCATGTTAAACCACAACGCGGTCCACGTAGACCTGGCTTGGGATTGGCCAGCAAACACATCGGTGGCGGTGGTGATAGAATGAAACCCAGCCGCACAGGCCGCGGTGCCAACACACAAGGCAAACCGGTTGTGGCAGTGGAAGGCTCTAAACGACTTCCTGACATTCGTCAATTTGATAAAACAGTTTTGGATAAACAATTTGGCGGATCCATGGTTAAGATGGCTCAAGCTCTTAAGGACGCTGGATTTAGCCCTGAACGAATTTTACAAAAAATTAGCGATTTTAAACAAGGCGTGGCCGAAGATGCAGTTGAGTCTTTACGCAGAGCCGCTGGATTAACAGAAAATGTCCTACGTGATTCAACTGGAAGCACCCTGGATCATATTGCTGACAAATACAAACGTGACATCAAGGACTTTGAAGCCACAGGTAATCTCAGTGATGATTTGTTTGACGCACTATACGATTATTACCAAGATGACATGCCATACGGTGTACAAAAGGCTCGCTCAGGTGATCCACACGAATGGATCGCAGATAGAATCACTCAAGATTTAGGCCTAGAATCAACCAGCCTAAGTCCATGGGAACAGTTTAAACTACGCAACAATGCGGCCCGTGCCGAAGCCGGTATGGAACCAAATCCAGACTTCCAAGAAGAACGTGATCCACACAGTGTAGATGGTGGCATGGACAATGACTTGTTACAGGACAACGCAGCCGGACGTGTGGCAGGATCCGTGGCCGGAGCAGAACTGGGCCCGATTGGATCAGTCATTGGCGGAGCCATTGGTGATGAACTCACTGATGAATCCACCTGCAACATGAGCGAAGCCGGCGAATCATGCCCGGTACATGGTATGGAAGAATGCTGGTCCAGTTCCATGCCTGTGACCAATGAAGAAGGATTTGGACTCAACCCAACTCCGGTTGCCATGGAAGAACGATCACCCTTGGCCGGCATCTACGGTCACTCAGGCAAGATGACGGAAGTAGGCAAAGACACCAGTTGGTTGGATCGATTGAAAGAGTTGGCTGGCATGGCTAGATCATAAATACTCTTGTAACAAAATCAAGCGCATGTTACAATAACACATGCGCTTGGCAGGCACCGAAGTAAACAGGCAACCGAGATAGGCAACAACAAATGAAACCGTATACATACCTTATTAGATGGACCTGGCTAAACATTAGCTACTATGGCGTTAGATACGCTCAAGATTGCAACCCAAGCGATCTATGGAATCCATACAAAACCTCATCCAAACACGTAGCAAAATTTATTGCTGATCACGGCGAACCCGACGTTATCCAAGTGCGTAAAACATTTATTGAAGTTCCTGTGGCTCAAGACTGGGAGCACCGTGTATTAAAACGGATGAAAGCAGTTAATAGCAACAAATGGCTAAACAAAACAGATAACAGATCTATTGCTCCTCGATATGGAGAAGATCATCCAATGGCTAAGCCAGAAAATAAAGCAAAGATAGCTGGTGATAACCATCCTCAAAAGAAACTAGAGGCGAGAGAACGTGTGAGACAGCGTATGTTAGCATTAGGCGATGCACACTGGTGGAAAGATCCAGAATTTATTGCCCGCAGAGTAGCAGATCATAGTGGCGATAACCATCACATGAAACGCCCGGAAGTAGTAGAAAAAGTATCTGGTAAAAATAACTGGATATACCAAAAGTCTGGTGCGTTAGAAGAACGCAGTCAGAGATTTATTGAAATGAATAAAGCCCGTAAAGGCACACACTACCGTAGAGTAGATTGTAAACATTGCGGCAAAGATTACTCATCTGTCCAAATCAAACAGCACGAAAAGCGATGTGAAACGAATTTTGCCAGATCAGTAGTAAACACAGACTTAGATGTGTATAATAACTAAGCAAGCAAAAAAACATCTAGTAACATAGATAGGCAACTTAAACTTAAAAACAGAAAGGCATCACAATATTATGGCTAGCTTACAAGAAATCCGAGCACGTCTCGCAGCAGCAGAAAACAAACCTGGTACTGGTGGATCCGGCGGCGGAGATGGATCAATTTATCCTCATTGGAATATGTCAGAAGGTGAAAGCGCCACCTTACGCTTCCTACCCGACGGTAACACTAAAAACACATTCTTTTGGGCCGAACGCCAAATGATTCGTTTGCCATTTAATGGCGTCAAAGGTGAAATGGATTCAAAACAAGTGTACGTACAAGTACCTTGTATGGAAATCTGGCAAGACACTTGCCCGGTGCTGACAGAAGTACGCACATGGTTCAAGGACAAGAGCCTGGAAGAAATGGGTCGTAAATATTGGAAAAAGCGTAGTTACATTTTCCAAGGCTTTGTGCGTGACAATCCCTTGACCGATGACAAAACACCAGCCAACCCAATTCGTAGATTTATTATCGGACCTCAGATCTTTGCCATTATCAAAGGTGCCTTGATGGATCCAGAATTGGAAGAATTGCCAACAGATTTATTACGTGGCTTGAACTTTACTGTTAGTAAAACAGCCAAGGGTGGATTTGCTGACTATAATACCAGCAAGTGGGCCCGTAAGGAATCAGCATTAACTGAAGCTGAACAAGCGGCCATTGCCGAACACGGCTTGTACGATCTTGGTTCATTCTTGCCCAAGAAGCCCACCGATGTCGAAATCAAAATTATCAAAGAAATGTTTGAAGCATCAGTGGATGGTCAGAGTTACGATGCCGAACGTTGGGGCGCATATTTCCGCCCAGCAGGTGTATCTGCTCCAGCAGGTGCCGCCGCAGCAGTGGATGAAGATACTGTAACACCAGCAGTGGTTAAACCAACACCGGCAGTGACCGGTGACTTTGAAGATGACGAACCAGCAGTGGCCACAGCACCAGTTGCCGCAAAAGCACCTACTGGTAATACCCAAGATATCTTGGCCATGATCCGAGCACGTCAAAAACAGTAATCAATGCTGTCGTATTTAGATCGTATTGTATTTCCAGACCGCTGTGAGGTAATTGAAGTTATACCCTCACAGCGGTATGTCTATCCCATTTTTAAAAATGGTAGTTCCAGTTTGTATCATGGATCTCGGAAATACAAATGGCGTATACGTATCAATGAACAGATAAAACATATCAACAACATTGATATAATCATACGAGAACCACAAGATCGATTGATCTCTGGTGTCAATACATTTATTCAACATACCTTAAGAGATTACCCCGAACTTGATCGTAACACAGTAGAGTGGTTTTCTTTAAATTATTTGTATCTTAATCGACACTATTGCCCACAGTTTTTTTGGTTAGTTAATTTGGCCAGATATATTTCTCAGGACTGTCGTTTAAATTTTTTATCTATGCAATCGGTTGATGAAATTGCCACAAACAATAAAAAACCCGAAGGGGTTGTGCCACCCGATGCTGAGTTGATCGAACGGGTCGGGCAAATAAAAAATATTGAAATGTATCAACGAATAGAAAATATCATATATGAATGCATTGGAAAATCTATGACATTCAATCAACTAATTGCGCACATCAAACAGTTAGATAGTAGTGCATATGACTACGTAGTTGGTCATGCTCAAAAGATTTTAACTCCATGTATTGCCCTAGACTAGATCACTTTGTGCGTTTTAATTCCGCTGGCACTGTTAGCCGTTGTGGTCACATGGTCTCACCTCCTGAATTTAATTCTCTGGAACAAATGAACAATAGCCGGTGGCTAACAGAAATTAAAAATCAATTTGCTCAGGGTACCTGGCCGGCCGAATGTGTTAGATGCCAGGAAGTTGAAGCAGAAGGTCCCAGCAGTATACGAATATACGCATTAGCACTCGACGAATTAGAAACCCAGCAAGATTACTTACAAGTAGGCGGAGTACTAGATAATATATGTAATGCTGCTTGTCAAACTTGTAATCCTGGATGTAGCACACGCATTGGTGCCTTGTCTGGCAAAACATTCACCATAGTAGACAACAGTGCCGGTTATTGGAGCCTACCACAAGACCGTATCAGGCACCTGGACATTAATGGTGGTGAACCGAGCTACAGCAAAAACTACAAACGCATCTTGTCCAACTTGCCACCCAATTTAAAAACACTCAGACTCAATACCAACTGTAATATAGTGTTAGAGGAACTAATTGCCATTGCCGAGAGCGGAGTTGAAGTAACCGTTACAGTTAGTTGTGATGGCATTGGTGCTGTTCATGAGTTTATGCGTTGGCCGATTACTTGGGAAACCTTTTATACAAATCTAATGCGGTATAAGATCATGCCGATACAGTTGAATCTATGGACCACGGTTAGCATATTGAATGTAGACGATCTGCCCAATATACAGGCCTTTGCACAAGAACATAGCATTGATCACGGATGGGCATATCTTAAACATCCGGCTGTGTTAGATGTTAATAATCAAGACCGTGAGGCAGTAGAGACATACATACGCCAACAGAAACAACTGAGGAACATTGAATGAAAATTGCAATCACTGGACACACCGCCGGTATCGGCCAGGCCTTGGCAGAAGAATATCGCTTAGACGGACATGAGGTAGTGGGTCTTAGCCAACGCGAAGGCAACAACATACGCAATACACCCAAAATATGTGATCAGATTGAGCCGTGCGACGTATTTGTCAACAATGCTCAAGTCGGATATGCACAGACAGAACTCTTGTTTGAAATGGTCAAACGATGGGGTGGAACTGGTAAACGCATCATAGTGATCAGTACTCAAATGACTCAGGAGCCAATAGCGTTTGATGAATCGTTAGACCAATATAGAATTCAGAAATTGGCCCTAGAACAAACAGTACAACAACTGCGCAATCGCCGACTTAGTGTACGCATTACTCTAGTCAGACCTGGCAACATAGCCACCAGCCCAGACAAGACTGTACCGCCTGCTGCCGACACAGCTAACTGGGCCAGAACTTTACTAGATCTTTGGGATATGGCCGAGCGTAATAATCTGTGTATCCCGGATATATCGTTAGGACCAGCATGACCCCCAAGGACATGCTGACCAACCCTTATTTTTGTCCCATGCCCTGGAATGGACTTATGTACAATTTTGACGGTCAGGTAAAAAATTGCATACGCAGTGATCCTTCTACTGGGGCTTTGGGTAATATCAAGGATCACCCTATTGAAGAAATATTGCTAGGCAATATCAATGTGACTAAACAACAAAACATTGTAAATCAATCCCCGGCTGCCGGGTGTCATACCTGTTATGATTTAGAACGAGGCAAGCAAGGATTTGATATCATCAGTGACAGAGTTTTTTATCTCAAAGAGTTTAAAAAAAATAATCTAGATCTATATCAACCTGGCCAACACGAGTTACAGGCTATTGATGTACGTTGGACCAATACCTGTAATTTTGCCTGTAGCTATTGTGGCCCAGAATTCAGCAGTAAATGGGCCGATGAATTGGGCGTAGTCATATCACAACCTACAGAACAACAACAAGAGGATTTTAAAAATTACATCTATCAACATGCTTACAAATTAAAACATGTGTACCTGGCAGGTGGCGAGCCTTTGTTAATGAAGCAGAATCTTGAACTCCTGGCAAAATTAAATCCCGATGTTAATCTCAGGATAAACACTAACCTTAGCAAGGTTGATACCGGTGTGTTTAATGCTGTGTGTGGTTTTAAAAATGTACATTGGACTGTAAGTGTAGAGACTATCGAGGAAGAATTTGAGTACATTAGATTTGGCGGTTGCTGGCAAGATTTTTTGGATAATCTAAACGCCATTAGAAAATTAGATCACAAGATCAGTTTTAATATGTTATGGTTTCTACTGAATTACGATAGCGTGTTTGGATGTGTTGATTACCTAAAGGGATTGGGTTTCCATAACAACAGTTTTGTAATTGGTGCATTAATAAGTCCAGACCACCTAAACATTAGACATTTACCAGACGATGTGTTAAACTTATTAAAGACCAAGTTGGAATTACGTATTGCTGAACAACCTGGATATTTGTTAGAAGACAGTTACCGAAACATGTTATACTACATAGAACAACCAATTGAAAAAAATTTACCAAGATCGTTTAAAAAATTATCTGCAATGGATTTGAGGCGTGGAGTAGACAGCAGTGAGATTTTTACAGAATTATATAAATTTAAAGAAGGAAAGTAATCATGGCAAAACCATTTGACGTAAGCAAGTTCCGCAAGGACATTACCAAGAGTATTGACGGACTCAGCATTGGGTTTAACGATCCCACAGACTGGGTTAGTACAGGCAACTTTGCCTTAAATTATCTTATTAGTGGAGACTTTAATCGAGGTATTCCGCTGGGTAAGATTACAGTATTTGCCGGCGAATCGGGTGCAGGTAAAAGTTATATCTGTTCCGGTAACATTGTTAAAAATGCACAGGAGCAAGGTATTTTTGTTATTTTAGTCGACACAGAAAATGCACTTGACGAATCTTGGTTACACGCTCTTGGAGTGGACACAAGCCCAGAAAAATTACTTAAACTAAACATGAGCATGATTGATGACGTGGCCAAAGCCATTTCAACATTTATGATTGATTATAAAGCGTTACCTGACGGTGAGCGTATGAAAGTATTATGGGTTATTGACAGTTTGGGCATGCTATTAACGCCAACTGATGTAAATCAATTTGAAGCAGGAGACATGAAAGGTGACATGGGTCGTAAACCCAAGGCGCTCACAGCATTGGTTCGCAACAGTGTCAATATGTTTGGTGGATACAACGTTGGACTGGTTGCTACTAACCATACATACGCAAGTCAAGACATGTTTGATCCAGATGACAAGATCTCGGGTGGACAAGGATTTATCTATGCGTCAAGTATTGTGGTTGCTATGAAAAAAATGAAACTCAAAGAAGACGAAGACGGCAACAAGATTAGCGAAGTTATGGGCATTCGAGCTGGCTGTAAAGTAATGAAAACTCGCTATGCCAAGCCGTTTGAAGGCATGCAGGTAAAAATTCCATACGAAACAGGTATGAATCCTTACTCAGGATTAACTGACCTGGCTGAGAAAAAAGGTCTCTTAAAGAAAGACGGAAACAGACTGATGTTTGTAACCAGTGATGGTGAAATTATCAAACAGTTCCGCAAGGCATGGGAATCAAACGAAGAAGGGTGTCTTGATAAAGTCATGCAAGATTTTGCAAATCAACGAGAAACGGTAAGTACTGAAGAAACTGCAACGGAGGAATAACAATGAGTGTTGAATTAAGTAGAGAAATCTGGAATGAATTAAAACGATATGTTAATACTGTGGATCGTGACGAAGCCGCTGCTACTTTGGTAGCAGTGTTGATTGACAATGATGCAGACGCGGATGAAATCAAAGCTGTGTTCAAAACCGAACCTGATATCAAACGTGCATTAACCAGTTATCTTAAAGATCACGAAGAAGAGGAAGATGACGACGATTATCTTCATGACGAAGAAGAAGATGACTACTAAGTTTTATTGCAGTCAAAAGTTTACGTGGTTGAGCGTTGATTTTGAAAAAAGATTAACCTATTCATGTTGTTCGGCGGTTCCTACTAAAATTGATTTATCCTGGATTAAAAAAAATCCAGGAAAACTTTTTAATACACCACAGTTACACCAAGAACGCCAATCAATGCTTGATGATATTCCTGTTGATAGTTGTAAAATTGCCTGCTGGACGCCCGAGCAACAAGGCTTGGTAAGCCGTCGCAATTTATGTCAAAGCGATATTAAAACACATGACACCATGGAGTCTCGGCCCAATGTATTAAATATTATATTAGGATCTGATTGTAATTTAACTTGTTCATATTGCGACAAACAATATAGCATGTCATGGTTACGAGATATCAAAGACCATGGTGGATATCTTGACATTCCTAAATTCAAGCTAACACCGATGGATCTGATAAAATTAAATGTCAGTCAGAAAGAGCAAGAAGAAACAGATGGATTTAAAACATTAATTAAAGAAATTAATTTATTTAAAAATATAGATAAAAAAATTATAATAACTGGAGGTGAGCCTTTTTTATATAACAATTTACCAAATTTATTAAACAATTTACCAGAGTCACCATTGGTTGAATTTTACACAGGGTTGGGTGTTAACAATAAAAGACTAAAAAATCAACTTGACAAAATTTCTAACATTAAAAACTTAAACATAACTGTCAGCGCAGAAAACATTGATAAGTCGCATGAGTTTAATAGATACGGTAATAGCCACAGTGAGTTTTGTAAAAATGTCGATCTTTTACAAAAATATGGGTTTAATGTTAAGTTTAGTTCAGTTGTAAGTAATTTGACTGTTTTTGGATTAGTTGATTTTGTAAATCATTATGGTAACGAAAACATAGGCTATCAATTTTGTGTTGATCCAAATTTTTTGAGAGTTAACGTGATTGACCCTTATAGTCTGGACAACATAATTCCTGTGATTGAATCAAGTGACATTTCAATTAAAGAAGAAATTTTAAAAAATTTACAAATTCCAAGTACAAAAGAACAACAACAACAATGTTCAATTTTTCTTAAAGAATTTGCTCGTAGACGCAATTTAAGTCTTGATATTTTCCCTCAAACTATGTTACAATGGTTGAATATATAAAGGATAACCACAATGTGGTATAGTCGAGTTGTTGCTGATCTAGGTAATATTCCTGATTTTATAAATTACTACGAACAGGAATTGGTAGAGGCCAAGCATGAATGTCGAGTAGGTGGGTTAGTCGAAAAAAATATTACTAATCTGCCTGGCATCACCGAACATAGATTCAATCAATTGCAAGAGATTGAAGCAGTATTAAACTATCTCAACATACAGTTGAGAAAAATCCGCCGCCGACACTTTCAAAAATATCTTGAAGGATATGCTCGTGCTTTGACCAGTAGAGATGCCGAAAAGTATGTGGATGGTGAAGACGAAGTCGTCGACTTTGAAACCTTGATCAACGAAGTGGCCTTATTACGCAACAAATTTTTAGGCATCATCAAGGCATTTGAAAGTAAAAATTTCATGCTGGGGCATGTGGTACGCCTTAGAGCTGCTGGTATGGAAGATATACAGGTGTGATCGTTTCAAACCTACGCACAGGACACAAATGACAAAAACAGAACGACCTTGGGGATATTATCGTGTGCTACACGAAGTAGCCGGTACAAAAGTTAAAGAACTCACAGTGATGCCGGGCAAAAGCCTCAGCATGCAACGACATTTCAAGCGAGCAGAACACTGGCATGTGTCGGAAGGTCGATGTGTAGTTGATTTTGGTGATGGCGAGCAAGAACGAGAACTACACGAATTTCAACACATACCGGTGGGTACTTGGCATCAATTGACCAATCCTTTTGATAAACCCTGTCACATTGTGGAAATACAATACGGTGAAGATTGTGCAGAAGAAGATATCGAAAGACGGCCCTGACCACAGTTTTTATAGGCACAACACAGTTGGGTTCAGTGTATACGCAAAAAGTATAATGTAAAAATAATATCCAGCATAAATATGTAATCGGAGAATATGATATGACTAATAGAACATTGCAATTTTTAGGCCTTGCATACGGCAATAGCGCCGTGACTGTTACAGCAACTATTGACAATGTTGTTGTATACAACAACACAGTAGCTACATTAAATGAACCATTGGTGAATGACGGCACCCAATGGACCACCACTAACCAGTTATTTGCTGTGGAAAATAGCAATCAATTTCCAACTGATTTTGCTGGAGCACGAACTATGTCAGTGTCGGTCACTGGCGGAGAAGGCATTATTTTAACCAGTGTTCTTTGCAATTACATGGACAACGATTTTGTAGTTGATCAAACATCTACAATGTTGGATGCTGCAATAAACGGAACAACACTTACAATTGGATCAGTAAGTTCTGGCCGGGTACTTGGAGGTCAGGTACTAACGGGTTCTACCATTATGCCTGGAACTTATATTGTTTCTGGTAGTGACCTAACCTGGATTGTAAATAACAGTCAATCAGTTCTTCCTACAACAATTACCGGAACTCACTATACATTTACACCCGGCAATGCAACTGGATTTGTTAAATGTTACTATAGCAAACCTATTAACAGTGAAGGAACACCAGATTGTCGCAGTAGTGTGGTTATAGATGGAGTTGTTCAAGTACCGCCCAATCCGCCATCCTTTGGCGTATGGTCTTGGCCGGTTTATAACGGAAGCACACTGACATGCAATCTCAATGTTAGTGTGGGAAATGTAGCATAAACCGGTAAACACTAAAACTTTAAAACCCTGCTCAGCCAGGGTTTTTTTATGGTTGACCACAAATGCATTTTAGGCTATAATAGTATTATGAAATTAGGTGCTGTAGCCCTTGTATTTACGGAGTGTTGTTTTTGTGCAACATAAAAAAACCGTAAAATACAGTGGTTGACTCGAAATGTGCCATTTGTTATAATATTAGTATAGTAATTAAATAGGAGCTGAAATATGAGTAAGATCAATATTAAAAACGGAATATACCGTAATCAACCAGTGAAAGATGTGGCCTTTACACTAGTAAAAGGTTTACAAACTGGCGCCCGAGGCAGTTTTGTAACAGTGGACAGTGATGGTTACTTTGGTCCAGATTTTGATGTAGTTCGCATCAAAGTTGACACGATCGAAGATGTAGAATTTGTAGGTGGAGACACAGCAACAGCCGTTCCAGTAGTCAAAACCGTTGCTCCAACAGAAACTGACGACGAAGTGATGGCTCGTATTGGTGAGCGTTTTGATATTTTAGATCAAATGACCAAAGCCACCATTGCCGGCGACGTCCGTGCCATGATCGTAGTTGGGCCTCCTGGAGTTGGCAAAAGTTACGGTGTGGAAAAACAATTAGAACTGTCGGGTTTGTTTGACAAGTTGGCTGGACGTAGAATCAAGTACGAAATTATCAAAGGTGCCATGACTCCAATTGGATTATACTGTACCTTGTTCAAGAATTCAGATCCGTGTAATGTGCTGGTATTCGATGACTGTGATAGTGTATTCCAAGATGACTTGAGTTTGAACATTCTCAAGGCGGCCCTGGATTCTGGCAAGAAGCGTAGAATTTACTGGAATAGTGATAGTCATATGCTGACACGTGAAGGTGTTCCAGATAATTTTGACTTCAAGGGTGCTTGTATCTTTATCACCAACTTGCAGTTCCAAAACATCAAGAGCAAGAAATTGCAAGACCACCTGGAAGCACTACAGAGTCGTTGCCATTTTTTAGATCTTACACTTAATACACAACGTGATAGATTCTTGCGTATTAAACAGATCTTCCGCAAGGGCGAACTGTTCCGTGATTATGATTTTACCGCTGAACAAGGCGACGAAATTATTGCATACATGGATGAAAACAAAGATCGCTTGCGTGAAATGAGTTTACGTATGGCACTCAAGATCGCAGACTTGACCAAGGTCAGTGCCACCAACTGGAAGTCATTGGCAGTAAGCACTTGTATGAAGAATTCGTAACAGTAGCTCCTGGGTTGACTCACAATCAACCCATTTTACACAGGCCTTTTGGGGCCTGTCTTTTTATCTATTTTTATTAAGTTTTTTATGTGACTCGCTTATTTTTAATCGTGTTTCAGGAGAAAGGCTCGTGCCCAGTCTGGCTATTCTTACTTTTTCGCCGTGTCCGTTAGGTTTTGGTTTTCTCATCCGTAGTTTAGTTTCTTCAGATTTAGATCGACCAGTAGTAGCCTTGCTTATTTTTATTTTTTGTTCTTCGCTCATTGGTTTTCCTTTTTTAGACTCGCTTATTTTTCTCTTAGTTTCTTCGCTGAGCGCACCTCTTTTTTTACCTAAATTATAGGTGTTGCCTTTAAGGAATTGAGAACGAGCTGTTGAAACGGATTTCCGTATAGTTTCGTATTGTTGTCCTGTTAGTTGCCTTTCTTGATTTTTGCTCGATCGTCTGAAAGCATTAAACGCAAAACACATTTTTATTTGAAATGCCCCTGAAGTCATTTTAGTCAGTAAATAGTGACAAAGGAAATGTTCTCTGGCTGTTAATTTAACTAAGTTTTCTTTATTATCATCACCGCCGAGTGATCTTGGAATAATATGATGAGTTTCTGTATAAGTATTAACCAAAATACGGTCTTTGGCATTTGAAACAATATTTTGGTACCAATTAGTATATTTGTTTTTATTAAAGATTGACATTTTCTTTTTTATCCTGTATACTATTTAGTCAAGTTAGAAAAAAGTAACCTATGAAAAAATGTATAATAGAAGTTAAGGACGAAGTTAATTGTCGATTAACTGGACTTGACCTCGACTGTCGTCGTGCGTTAGTTAATGCGTTCAAATATGATGTTCCTGGCGCACGTTATCTTCCAGCAGTCAGACTCGGACGATGGGACGGAAAAATTTCGTATCTACAGTTGGGAGGTAGCACCTATGTAAACCTACTGCCTGAGATCATTCCTATCCTGGAAAAGTTTAACTATGACATTGAACTTGATGACCAAAGAGAGTATGGTACTACATTTGAATTTTCTGAAGTAACAGAAAGTACATTCAGTCATATTGCGTGGGGCAAAGGTCATCCATTGGAAGGCCAACCTATGATCATGCGTGACTACCAAGTAGAAGTTATCAATCGTTTCCTTGAGAATCCACAATGCATACAGGAAATAGCCACGGGTGCGGGCAAGACAGTGATCACAGCCGCATTGAGTAATGCTGTGGCGCCACATGGGCGTACGATTGTCATTGTTCCAAACAAAAGTCTAGTGACACAAACAGAACGAGACTACATCAACATGCAACAGGATGTGGGTGTGTTCTTTGGTGACCGTAAGGAGTGGGGCCGACAACATACCATCTGTACTTGGCAAAGTCTAAATGTCTTGTTAAAAAATACCAAGGCAGGTGTAGGCGACTGCACCATTGGTGAGTTCTTAGAAGGTGTAGTGTTGGTCATGGTGGATGAATGTTTTTCTGGTGATAGTAAGGTATTAACTACCACTGGTTACAAAGCAATTAAAGATATACAACAAGGTGATAAAGTCATTAACTATTCTGAACCTACAAAAGAATTCAAAGTAGATACTGTAATTAAACAACATAAAAATCTTACTAATTCGCACAGTGAAAAAATGTACGAATTAGAATTTGATAATGGTATTAAAATACAAGTTACAGGAAATCATAAATTCTTAACTAATTTAGGCTGGTGTCGAGCAGATGAATTAACTATTAGCCATGAAATAATAAATAAAACATAAATACATATAACTAAAGCAAAGGTATTTATGAAAATACAATATAATAAATGGGCAGAATTGCTGAATACTAGACTGGTAGAACATAACCAATCTATTAGAGTAATTGACTACTCGTGTAATACATTGACATTGTCAAATGGTGAAATATTGCAAGGCAATAAGTTTGAAAAGTTCAAAAAACGAGTTATGAATAAAAAGATTGATTTATGGGTTAAAAATATAGATAAACTTGTAAATGGTACTATCACTGAAACAGAAATAAAATCTAAATTAGCATCAATTGGCGGCAAATCTGTGCAGAAAAAATATGGTAATATCATTAAACAAAATCTTAACACAGGCACGTCGTGGAACGCTGGCACTCGAGGACAAAATATTGGCACATTAGGTCCAAGGTCTCAAACAGTTAAAGATAAAATTAGTAAAAAAAATTCTGGCACAAGTAATGGAATGTATGGCGTTAAAATGTCAGATGAGGCTAAAAAGATTAAATCAGATTTAATGAAGAAAAAAATATTACTTGGGGAATTTACTCCTAATAGTAATAATAGAAATACCCATTGGGGGTCAATGTTCAATGGTAAAAAATATAGATCAAGTTGGGAGGCATTGTATCAGTGTATTAATCAATCTGCCGAACATGAAAAATTAAGAATTGAATATACATTTAATGGAGTTACAAAAATATACATAGTTGATTTTATAGATCATACAAACAAACAACTTATAGAAGTTAAACCAAGAGAATTGTGTAGCGGGGAAAAATTTCAATCAAAAATGTTGGCATTAACCGAATGGGCAAAAACTTACAACTATAAAATAATAATAGTCGACAAACAGTGGTTACAAAGTCAATTATTGGAAATCGATTATACAAAATTTGATGATAATACTGCACAAAAAATAAAGGCTTTATATGAAATTAATAAAAAGAAATGAAATAAGTAAACCACAAGAAGTATATAATTTACATATAGAAAATGATCACAATTATATTGTAGAAGGCGCAGTGGTATCTAATTGCCATATGGCCAAGGCCGACGCATTAAAGACATTACTAACTGGTGTAATGAGTCGTATACCATTACGTTGGGGACTTACCGGAACAGTGCCCAAAGAACCTTACGAATTCCAAGCACTTAAATGTAGTCTAGGGCCAGTTATCAATCAACTCAGTGCCAGCGAACTGCAGGACCGCGGAGTACTGGCACAATGCCATGTGAATGTGGTACAGTTGGTAGATCATGCTGAATTCAGTAACTATCAAAGTGAACTAAAGTTTTTATTAGAAGAGCCAGATAGATTAAAAACCATTGCCGGTTTGATAGCACAGGTCAACGCAACAGGCAATACCTTGGTCCTGGTGGACCGAGTGGCTGCTGGACATGCTTTGGCTGAGCTGTTGGGTGAATCAGCTGTGTTCGTATCAGGTGCAACCAAAGGTACAAAAAGAGATGAAGAATACGCAGAAGTTGCTGATGTGGATGATAAAATATTAGTATGCACCTTCGGCGTCGCGGCGGTTGGACTAAACATACCTCGACTATTTAATATTGTGTTAATTGAACCAGGTAAAAGTTTTGTTCGTGTAATTCAGTCAATTGGTCGAGGATTGCGTAAGGCAGATGACAAAGACTTTGTTCAAATATGGGACGTCACTTCTACTTGTAAATTTGCAAAGAGGCACCTAACTAAGCGTAAGCAGTTCTATAAGGACGCCGCTTATCCGTTTACGCAAGAAAAACTGGAATGGAAAAAGTAGTCTTGCAGTTATCTCCGTGCCAGCGATTGTAATTTGCTTTTCCGCCTACGGTCTTATTACAATGCGAACATTGATATTTAGATTTAGGACCTTTTAATTTTTCAACAGTTTCTTTTGTATGTGGAATTCCTCGATTGTGTGCTGGTTTTCCTTTTAACCAAGTGTTGGATCTTCCTTTAGCAACGTCTGATAATTTTTTCTTGGTTTCTTCTGTGTGTATTACAATCCTTCCTTTATTACTATTTGAAATTTTTTGTTTTGTCTCTTCAGAATGTTGGTAATCTTTCCTGGACTTGAGAATTTTAGCCACAGTTTCTGGCAATATAACTCGCCCGTTCTTTTTAATAGTAGCACTCATTTTTTGTTTTTGTTCTTCTGACATTGCCTTGCCCTTATTTGGAGAAGGCCTTCCTTGACAAGATTTGGATAATTTTTCACGGGTTTCTTTAGATACAGTTTTGCCTTTGTGTAGTTGGGATATTGCTTCTGCTACTTGTTTTTTGATAGACTCGTATCTATGTGAATTTACTTTGTATCGAGATTTATTTTTTGAATGGTCTCTGTTAAGCATTGACCAAATAGCAAACGACATTTTTCTTTTATCAATGCCGGTTAACATCTTTGGTAATAACAAATGGCAAATAAAATGTTCTCTAGCGGTAAGTTTTACTAAGTTAGGTTGGTCGTTAGAGCCACCTAAACTTTTTGGTATAAATTTCGTTAGGCAAATCTCTTGACTTTGCCCGGTCGATGATGTTATAGTAACACTGTGAATACTTATTTTGTAAATACATGGCTGATAGTTCCTTATAAACTGTTAGAGTTGGTGGATGTTAGTAGCATCGCGATCAACACTTTTATTTATCCCATTAGGAGAATATTCTGCGGATCTTAACCCTCAACAACAAACCCTTCGACCTTGACCATCTTCCTGAAGAAGTGGATGACATGAGATTTGCCATCTTGGACAATTCAAATACACAAGAACCAGACTATCACTACATACCCCTGATCTTTTTAGAAAGTTTTAATAGTCCAGCTTTGGTATTACGTATTGGCAACAACAGAATACGCATGCCAGTGGATTGGCAAATCTTGATCGGAGAACCTGACCTAGGCGACCTCGAAGTATTACCACTCACGGCCATAAACGATCGTGGATTCAAGGCATTCCAATTCAATCCGCTGACTAGCTTTCGTCCAAGTTTTTTAGATATCGAAATTGTAGACGTGTACCAAGAAGTAAGTTGGTATGCTCCCAAACTTAAAAATGGACAGTTACTTTGCGTACCAGTTACCGAAGGCGATCGGCCCGAGTGTGTATATTTTGTCAAAGACATCAGTCGCAACTGTGAAATTGTAGATTATAACCGGGCTTGGTAGCATGGGCACACTCAAACCCGGGGCAACTTATATACATGAACGAGTGGACAACGTAGTCTATGCCAGAGAGTTTGGTGCGGATCCCAGCACTAGACACGCAGTGGGATGGGATTATGATCCAGCCAACCCTACATGGGATCCTAGGACTGAGACTGGACGACCTTTGATTGATCAGTTGCGAGAAGACCAACTATGGGCCAATCTTAGACGTGCAGCAAAAACCAATGTTGCTTTACAGGATGCATTGGATCGAGCAGTAGAAATATATCATTTAATTAAAAACAATGACAGATAAACTCAGTATTGCCAACGAAATGGCACAGTTTGATCGCAAGAATAGACAGTTCTTTGATGAACTTTCCGAAGAAGAACGTAAAAAGTTCAGCCCGTTTCTCATGATACGCTACGGCAGTTCAGTGTCGGGCAGTAGAGACCTACAAGAATTTTATTTGATTGCCACAAACGAGCGACTAAACAAAAAATTCTTTGCAGTAAATACTGCGCAACATAAAAAACTACAATGGTTAATGGCCACTACAGTTAGCCCAGGGCTGGGTACGTTTAGGCATAACTGGATCTCTCCAAAAAAGAAAGAGCCCAGTGCCGGTAGTATTCGCAAACAATTAGCCGAGTTATTTCCTCACTATCGAGATGATGAGTTGGATTTATTGGCGCAGATAACTACCCGGAAAGAATTGGATACATACTTACAAGAATTAGGACAGGAGAAATCAAAATGATGGGATTTTTTAAAAAGAAACCGGTAGCAAAGTTTCCAGAACACAAGGTAATCGGCTTTGGCGGTTGGCGGTATGCTCCACAGCCAGATATCACAGCCTACGAATTGGCGTTACTAGCACCAGTATTTGGCTCAGTTATGCATAGACAAGATATCAAACCTTATATAGAACAAAACAACTTGGCCAGACATTTCCAACCGCAGGGCGAATGAATACTTGTCAGTACTGTAAAAAAGAATTTGCGAAAGAATCAAGCCTGGCTGTGCATAGTTGCGAGCCACGTCGTCGTAGGCAAGAACAAAATGAACCTGGGGTACGGTTAGGGTTTAATGCCTATCTTAAATTTTATGAACTCACACAAGGATCAGCACGTTTAAAAACATTTGATGACTTTGCTGACAGTCCTTACTACAAGGCCTTTGTGCGGTTTGGTCGCTACTGTGTAGATATACGTGCGATCAATCCAGCCAGGTTTGTTGAATGGGTGCTTAAACAAAATAAAAAGATTGATCATTGGTGCCGAGATACGGTCTATACTGAATACTTGATCAGCTACCTGCAAGTAGAAAACGTAAATGATGCACTGGCCCGGGCCATGGAGTTTGGGCTAGACTGGAACGAACGGACTGGTAATCCACCTGAACATTGTTTGCGCTATGGCAACACTAACAGTATGGTGTATGCAGTCAGTACTGGACGTATAAGTCCCTGGGTAATTTACAACAGTGGTGCCGGACAAAAGTTCCTAAGTGAACTAGATGCCACACAGGTTGCCATGATATGGTCCTACATTGATGCAGACATTTGGCAGAAAAAATTTCGAGACTATCCAGCAGACCAAGAGTATGCCAAGGATATATTACAAAAGGCAGGGTGGTAATGTCAATAATCATTGTAGGTAGTAACAGTATTAAAACTTCTGAGTACTATAAAGTGGTTGGGGTAGAACCTAGCATGTTGGTAACAGAAATTAAACACGGGCATTTAATCGGACACACTTGTATACAAGATGTTCCAGATTACAATACCCTTGAAACAATATTAAAAAATGCCAACGAGGTATATTGGGCGCATCCTGATCCAAATGAATTTTTTGACTACACCTCATATTATGATTTTTTAAATTGGCTAAAAGATTACAATTTAAAATATCGTAATGTTAAAAATTTTAATTCAATAACACTTGATCCGTACAAGTGGAATAACAAAGTTACAGTTGATCCAGATCACGCGGTATTCTTAGGCTGTAGTTTTACAGCCGGTGTTGGATTGTCTGATTCTAGCACTCGTTATGCCAACATAGTATCTCTCCATTTTGGTAAAAAGTTATTAAATTTAGCTCAGTCCGGGGGCAACAACAGTTTGATATTTGATAAATTTTTTCAACTTGATCTACATCCGAGCCAACTAGTAGTGTTACAACTTACTGTACTAGATCGATTAAATTATTGTGATAACAATAAAAAACTAATTCGATTACTGTTATCTAACACACCAACCAACAAAAATCTTCACCAAGCAATGCTGGAGGTTTATCATAAAGACTTTTTATTTTATGAATTATTATGTAAAATAAGAGCAATAATTAAAGTTGCCAGAGAACAAAAGTTAAAATTAGTATTTTGGTTAATAGATTATAAAAATGAAAATATTTACTCAAAAGCAGATCAAGAATATTTTTACGACATGCCCGAGTTTGTTCCTGCAAGTTGGTTGGAAAATTATATGGTAGATAGTGCAGAAGACAATCTGCATCCTGGAATAGAATCAAATAAAATTTTAGCCAACACTCTTATAAAATATATGGAGGCAATGTATGAGTGCTGATATTGATTTGGATTTTGCTGACAGAGACACGGTATTACAACTCATAAAAGCTACACCAGCACGGCAAATGCACCAAGGCCAGGTGCGCAAACACAATTCGGGTGTGTATGTCACAGACATACCGTACGATCCAGTCAATCGGTGTGCGGCTATAGACTACGCGACAGCAGAACGGCGTGGATATTTTAAAATAGATTTATTGAATATGTCGGTGTATCAATCAATTACGAGTCCTGAACACTATCAGACTATGTTGGATCAAACACCCGCATGGAGTCGTTTGTGGACTGACACTGAATGGTCACAACAATTGGTTCACGTAGGTAATTACACAGAATTATTAAAATCAATGAAGCCAGATTCAATTCCAAGAATGGCAGCATTTATCAGCATTATTAGACCTGGCAAGGCACATTTACAGAATCAACCCTGGGATCGAGTGTTTGAAACTGTTTGGGACGGTGATGAGACTCAAGGTTACACATTTAAGCGTAGCCACTCAATTTCTTACGCCGCATTAGTTGCACTACATATGAACGTGCTCAGTCAAGACGCCTGACCAGGGTAATTGATTTTTTCTTGCTTTTTTTGCGAGCCATTTCGCTGAGACTGCAAACAGGTCCGTGTAGCACAGTTAAATCTTTGTTGATAAAAGTACGCAGACACGGTCTAAATTGATCCCATTCTGTCTTAAGGAATATGTTAATGGGTATGCTACGGTTACTTTCCCACCACCAAATATTGGCTAATTCTAAAAAACGTCGCTTATCTTCCAAGTCCAGTATGCCACCAAAGTCGTAAATTGTGGTCACAACTTCGTCTTGATTTTGTACGATTCCTACATATTCTGTACTGGCATACACGCAGAGAGTTATAAAAGGGTATTTGTCAGCGAGTATTGTAAAGATATCGTTACCCATAAATATTGTATAATAAATTGATCACGAGATATTTACCAAATATGAAACCAACCAAAAACAATACAGTCTCTGCAACCGCTAAATAGTATGTATGTATTCAACACAACTATATCTATATCAGCAAATAACACAGGTCCTCGCCATAGATACAGTGGACGGTCCATCATTTTCCTACAGGTATAATCCAGTGTACGCAAAAGTTCTAACCATAAACAAAGGCATTGATAACGTATTGTTGTTTGAGTTTATCAATCAAAATGAAAAACCCGTTGACATAACTGGCAGCAATTTTATATTCCGGGTAATCGACACGGAGGGAATTACCGTGTTGCTAGAACAACCAATGGTCATACTGAACGCCGCAACTGGCCGTGCTAAAGTGACGCTCGTGGCCAGTCAGCTTTTAGAAATCCTGGCTCAACCAGCCTACTACAGCATAACTAGAGCTAGTGGCAATCTGAACGAACCTGTGTTTGTTGATGCACAATCAGGTAGTCGTGCACCGCTTACGATAGTGGACAGTGTGTTACCGCAATACCTACCAAGTCGTCCGCTTACCGTACCTACAGTTAAAATTAGTGCCCAGGGGTCCGCAGATGGAACCAGCTTTGGAAATGCTGGCGGCGACTATTACTGGAATGGCAATCCAAACGGAGCCAACTACTGGAACAGTTTTGCTCTTACTGAATATTACAGCAGTTTTGTCAAGCCCATATCTGGTGTGACCACAATACAAATGACCCTGGATGGCTATACAGGTACAATCAAGGCACAAGCAGCTGCTGACTATGAATCCGTACCTTACAACGTGACCGAAAGTACCACCTACCTTAACCACACAGGTACCATTTATCTCAATGTGATTGGTTGGTATCCCTTACTGCGTGTGTGTTTCAACAACAGTATCTTTAGTGTACCCGGTGGCAACGGCATTCCAGCACAGGCCTATGCCATCTGCGAAGATGGTGTGGTCACAAGTATCAATGTGCAAAATGCCGGATCAGGTTATTTGGCTCCACCCAAGATCAACATACTGGGTGA